>Ga0247812_10000151_pt1 | contig 84643 bp, 78 predicted proteins | sample UWRJL149409B1_FD_178011 | JGI IMG/M metagenome (GOLD analysis project Ga0247812, IMG submission 178011) | Plant litter microbial communities from Arlington Agricultural Research Station in Wisconsin, United States - UWRJ-L149-409B-1 | ecosystem: Environmental > Terrestrial > Plant litter >... | reverse complement strand
AATGACCATTTAATCTGGAAACAGCATTTAGGAAATATGCTATCAACGGACACTCACAAATATATCACAAAATAATTAATTATATTTACGGTTTTACCTCATATATTTAATATTTAATTTATTTATTGCAAAATTCTAAAGGGAGAATACACGATCGCGCGGATATCCACAACAGTTAGCGCAGACCTAACGTTATGCATAATTTGAAAACAAGAACTTGAAAAATGAACATCCTTAAAAAACTTTTTAGCAACACCAAGGATATTAGACAAAGTAGCAGCGTAATAAAATATCCTGATCGAATTTTCTTTGAGACTTACGATCAAATAATCAATGCCTATTCTACGAGATCAAAAGAAATTACAATACTAAGCAGCAATTCGTCAAATATTGAAATTGGAAAAGCAATTGTAAAGCATCTGTCTTTATCTAGAACCATAAAAAAGCTAAGCGATGAAACTAGAAAAGAGAATTATGAAATATATAAAAAAATTACAGGATTAAAATCCCTGAAAGCGCAAATGAAAGATTCTCTTTGTGTCAATATTTATCGTGAAAACAATAAGATTGAATTCTCTCCAACCGTTAACGGCGGCACGACAGGTGATCGCAAAGGATATAATTTCTCAGACGAAGGCAAAATTACAATTGAAAACAACGAAGATTTTGAATTAATCGGAAAATCTTTGAGATTAGCTTTAGAAAAATGCCGCTGAAACAAACTGGGCATAACCGGCTAGCGCTGAAACGCTATCGGTACTATTGCAGCAAAATTTGAAAATTCAATAAACTACTATTATCATTAAATTATCACTTAAATCCGGCATAAAATTTACATTTGCCTGAAACTTTTAAAACCATGAACAAAATTTTACTTTTATTTTTTTTAATGACTTCGCTGCTAGCAAAATCTCAAGAAGTTTCTCCATTTTATCCGGCAAAATATATTGGGGACAATCCTGCAAGATTTACGAGCCAGATGACTTATTTTGATTTAAATTTTATGAATACCCGTACTAGCGAATTTTTATATTATAAAATGGCTATGAACGTTGAAAAATCTGATGCTGCAAAATTATTGCATGATGGCGGAAAACTGACCACAACATACGTTGATAAAATAGCGCAAGGAGAAGCGTCACATTTAATTATAACTTATGATGTTGTAAAAGTTAGTGATGTTTACACAATACAGTCTGTAAAAATAACTGGTCACAAAAAGAGGGTTTTGTCTTTTTTTATTAATTTTTGGAAAACTTCGATAAATTTTGAAACTCCCGCCGGAAATTCAGATGTCTCCTTAAATATGGGCCAGGATGTAGTAAAATATTTTTTCAACAAGGGAAACCCATATATTACTGTTACAAACTCAACCTATAAAAATGTTGACGAATTTAAAGTTCATTTTGAAAATTTGAAGGCAAAAGAAAAATAAGAGCTAAAAGGTGTTTGAAAATGACAAACCTAGAAACCACAATCATCGCTTTTCAAGACTGGTCAAAACCTTATGAATTCTTCAAAAACGTTTCTGAAAAACTTTCAGGCGAAGAGTTGGCCTTATTTCAAGAGATTTGGCAAAAAGCCAGCGATGTTGAAATCTGGAGAGTGCATGACCTGATTTTGGCATGCAAGATTGCCCATACTTTTATTAGAAACAATTATGATTTACACGATAATGCCATTGGGCCAATTGTAAGGGCAATTTCTTATCAATGGCGCTAAATTCTTGCAAAAGAAATTTCCCAAAAGAAATATTTTTCGTAATTCTCTTACCAAACAAAAATCTCCCCCAAGATTTCTGAAATTACTATTAAAACAGAAAATCAAAAACCTATGGGATTATTAGACCTTTTTAAAAAGAAAGAAGAAGAGCCAAAAAACAATTCTGTCTTGCTTTCCATGCCAATGTTCAACAACGATGATTCGTATGACTTGAACGAAATCATTTTAGATCTGCGTGAATTTTGGGGCTTGGAAGTCACTGAAATCAGCGGTGATAATGAAACGGCTACTTTCAACATCAACGGGCAGTTGGTTGCCGTGGCGCAAATGCCAGCACCTATTCCAGCAGAAGAAATTGAAGAGACGGCAAGTTATACATACTTGTGGAACAATGCTCTTGAAGAATGCAGCAATCACACAACACACGCCATAGTTTCGGTGTTATCTGGCGATATGGACAATGTGGAACGCCACGTTATTTTCACGCAGTTAAACGCTTCTATTTTAAGAAGTTCAAACGCTATCGGAATTTATCAGGGAATGCAGACTTTGCTGTTGCCAAAAGCACTTTATATCGATTTTGCAAATCTTCTGCTTGAAGACATCCTTCCGATTCAGCTGTGGATTTACATTGGCCTTGTTGACGAAGAAAATTCAAATAGCGCTTACACATATGGCTTGAAAGAATTTGGTAAAACCGAGATTGAAATCATCGAAAGTGAAATGCAGCGAAGCGATTTGTATGATTTCATTATTGCCATTACTTCTTATATAGTGGAATCTGACGTGACTTTAAATGATGGCGAAACGATAGGCTTTACGGCAGATCAAAAAATTCAGATTACAGAATCAAAGGCAAAATTCTTAGACGGAAACAGCTTGAAACTTAAAGCATAAATCGAGATGACAGACGAATTAAAACACGAGATTAAGACAGCAAACGACAAGCTGATTTCTGAAAAAGGCTATAAGTTTAACCAATGGCTTCCGATTTTAGAGACGCCGGCCATGCGGTCTATTGAAGAAATTCGTGGCCGAATGGCGGTGATGAATGCGCTGATCAACATTGCCTTTGAAGCACCGACTTACTTAATGAAAGATTGGATTGAAAATCATAATTTGACTGAACATCTTTCAGAAGAAGAGAAACAAATCCTTGAAACTGAAAACGAAGATTTAAGCCAGATTCAAGTAAATTCATTACTTTGGTATCTCGAAGCTTTGTGGTCGTTAATGTGGCTGACCAAAATGATTGACAGCCTTGAGCCTGAAGAAAATGTCGGCGATGAAATGGCTTCGCTTTTGCCTAATTTAGAACAAGGCGAAAGCAATCAAAAGATAGAAAGCCTAGAAGCTTTGCGTCCTGAATTAGAAATTTATAAAATGCTGGATTTTTATTATAGGCTGCACTGGTATTGCGTAGACGAAAGAATCAACGGTCGGGAAGCAAAGCTAAACGAAGGCATTATTTATGAAAGACGAAAAGCGCTAGAATGGGCTTTTAATCGAGAAAATGATTGGGATAACGTTGAAATGAGTACTTAAAAAACAAAAAAGCAGTCGATAATCGACTGCTTTTTTGTTTAAGCCTCAAACCTTTTATCAAAATAATTCTTCAATAAAGGAATCTGAATTAAAACCATCAAGGTGACAATCAAAACCGAATAAGTCGTTGCATCTGAAAAATGCACAGCCGGAATCAGGCTAGAGATTGCAGCGCTCAAATCAATATCCAATTGGCTTTCTTGGCTTCCGCTGAAAAAGGAATAGGCAATCATGGCAACTAGAATCCCAAAAATGGAGTACCAGACTGGTTTTGAAATCAGCGGCTTATATTCAATAACTTTTGGCTGTTTTGCGACTGAAACCTGCGCCATTATTTTAGACGTAAAATCAAACGACGGGCTTTCCAAAGATGTTTCCGCCATTACCTTATCTATAAATTTTTCAATATTTTTATCTTCCTCTTTCATAGTAATTTATAATTTCTGGTTCCAGTTTTTCTTTTAAAATCGAAGCTAGTTTTTTTCTGCTCCTGAACAATTTTACCTTTGCATTATTGGCGGTGATATCCATAATCTTGGCGATTTCTTCTAAACTCTGGTCTTCAAAATAAAACAAAGTCAGTAAAAATCCTTCATCGCTCGGTAACAAATTTAAGCAATCTTGAATGGATTTCTTTCGTTCTTCGTCCATCATCTTGCTTAAGGCATTTTCCATGGTCTTGACCAAATGTTCTGAAAAATCATCAATATTGATGTTTCCTTCGTCCTTTTTATTCTTTTTCATGCGGTCAAGGCAAGTATTGTAAGCTACCTTATAAATCCAGGTTGAAAACTTCGAATCGCCCTTGAACTTCTCCAAAGAATTAAAAACCTTGATAAAAGTATCTTGCGCGACTTCTTCCGCTTCTTCCCTATTTTTGACCATTTTCAGCGCCAAAGAAAAAATCAGATCTTTATATCTGTCAACCAAAACCGAAAACGCATTGGTGTTGCCGCCAATGATTTGAGTGATATAATGCTGATCAGGTAATTTAGTCATATAGCATAAGACGGCGGCCATCTTTGAAAGGTTACACTAAAAGTAAATTATTTTTTTTCAATAATTCTGTAACCTAAATTAATTTGCTGTCGTCAAAAGGGCATATCAATCATTAAAATATACAGTTATGGGTCCAGACATCTTAATTCCAATTAGTTTTTTCTCTATGATCTTCGGAGTTTTTTATCTAATGTATTCTACTAGAAACAGAGAACGCTTGGCGCTGATCGAAAAAGGCGTCGATGCTTCGATTTTCATGAAAGGAAGAAGAGAAAGCACGCCGATGTGGAAAGTTTTCATCCTAAATTTCGCCTTATTATTGATCGGAAGCGGCGTTGGCACATTCATTGCGTTACTAATCACAACGTATACTGACTTGAACGACGAAGCAGTTTATCCTTCAATTATCATCACAATGGCCGGAATCGGGTTGCTTGTTGGCTACAATAAGTCAAAAGATTTAGACAAATAAATCTGCGTCTGAAGTTTAAAAAGCGTGTCTGGAAATAATCCGGACACGCTTTTTTTGTATAAATTTTAATTGCTTAAAAGTCAAATTCTTGATCAACCGACATGGTGTCAATCGCTGTAGAATCGGCAGGTTTTAATCGAAGCAGTGATCTTGCTCTTCCAATGATTTCTACCGGAAATTGCTTCTGCAAAGTGTCAATCGGCTCCAATAAACCGCGACGCAGCATCAGGTTGGCGATATAATGATTTCGCTTCATGTAAGTCTCTTTCAGCATCGCCTGCCCGTCGAATTGCCAAGCAAAACTTCTCGGTCTCGGAACAATGCTTGCCAAAAATAACGATTCGTTTAAAGTCAATTGCGAAGGATGTTTACCGAAATAAAAAGAGGCAGCTTCGCCGATTCCATATACATTTGGCCCCCATTCGATAATATTGAAATATACTTCCAGCATTCTTTCCTTGCTAGAAATTCGATTATTTTCTAAGATATAAACCAATAATATTTCTTCTAATTTTCTAGAAAGCGTTTTTTCCCTAGTAAGAAAAACATTTTTAATCAACTGCATGCTGATCGTGCTCGCGCCTCTTGAAAATCGTTTTGTTCGGATATTTTTAATAATCGATTGCTTGAACGCTTCGTTGATAAAACCTCTGTGCGAGAAAAACGACGGATCTTCTGAAGTCAGAACCGCTTTTCTCAAGTAAGGAGAAATTTGTCCCAAAGGCGTAAAATTCGGATTGGATGAACTGACTTCAACCGGCCGCTGGCGAATTCCGTTGATGATGGCGCGGTAGGTAAAACTGCTGTTGAGCTTGTTCAAATCTGCCTCGCCATATTTGATGATTTTCAGATTTTCTTTCTTGAAATTACTATCAAAAACAAGTTCTCTAGGCTTATTTTTATTGTATAAAAATTCTAAGTTGTAACTGAAATTCCCTTCCGCTTCCATGCCTACGAAATTGCTAAAAAGTCCTTCCGGAAGCGAGGTAATAAAATCCTGCGCCTTCATTTTCGGAATTTTTACTTTCAATTCATAAATCTGGTTTTTGTCTTCCTTGGTTTTCTGGTAAAAAACATATGGACTAAATTTAATATTGTTCAAGCGAACGGAAGACGAACTATCAATGGCAATAAAATCTTCGCCAAAGACAAAATTATAATCGAAATGCGCGTTTTTTACGACTACATCTTTTTTGGCAATTTTTGGATGATTTACAGTAAAATTTACGACCGATGAAGAACCTTCGATGTGAAGCTCATCGCCGTCCATATCAATATTTTTTATATTCAATCGAATGGAATCGAAGCCTGCTTTCAGATTAAAACGTTCGTCAATATAAGGAATCTGGATTTTTCCGGTATCCATATTGAAAAAGCGCAAATCAGTCTGCTTGTTTCTTGGATCAGCAAAACCCTTGATTTTCCAAGTTTGCTTAAAATTATCAGCCGTTACGCCGATTGACGTTTCTAGTTCTTTGTCTTCCAAGTGTAATTTCTTTAGGTCAAGACGCACTTTTCTTCCCATGTCATCCATGCGAAGCGAAACATTTTCCAAATCCATGTCCGTCGGAACCAGATTCAGCGCTTGATTTAGAATTTTATAGACTCTTTCGGCATAATTTACATCAACGCTTGCAGTATCTTTCTGCTCGTCTTTTTTCAGAAAAGCATCAAAATTTCTTCCTTTTTCATTTTTTACCAATTGCACAAAACCATTTTTGACATAAAGCGTTCCGAGTTGGACATCGCCCGTTAATAATCGCCAAAAATTCACGTTGGTTTTAATGCTTTGCACATTTAGCAGCGTATCGGCGTTTTTTGGAACCAGCAAAACATTTTTTAAAGCAACGCCTGAAAAACCTTCAAAAGAAGCTGATTTTATTGAGAATTTGCTGTTGTAATCGGTTTCCATTTTAGCAGTGACTTTGGCCACGGCTTTCTGCAAAATAGAATTTCGGAAAATAAAAAATGTGCCGATGGAAAGCACAAAAAGCACGCCTACGATTTTAGCAGCAAGAATTGCTTTTTGTTTTGTAGTTCTCATTTAAGAATTTCAGTAGTTAGTAAGGACAAATATAACGGAATAAAGGAAAAATCGACATTCAAATGATGCTAATTAACAAAGTAGATTACCCAAACAATTCGCTTACAACATCTTCGATTTTGGAAACCAGCCGCACTTTTATAAAAGTATCTTTCAGCGTAATCTTATTGTATTTTGAGACAAATATGGTAGAAAATCCTAATTTTTCGGCTTCTTGAATTCTTTGGTCGACGCGATTCACCGGACGAATTTCTCCAGAAAGTCCGACTTCGCCTGCAAAACAGAAATCTTTCCCCACAGGAATATCTTCATTCGAAGAAAGAATGGAAGCGACAACCGCCAAATCAATCGCAGGATCATCCACAGAAATGCCGCCAGTAATATTTAAGAAAACGTCTTTTGCTCCTAAGCGAAATCCAGCTCTTTTTTCCAAAACTGCCAGAATCATATTCAATCTTTTTGCGTTGTAACCTGTCGTGCTTCTTTGCGGCGTTCCATAAACTGCGGTACTCACCAAAGCTTGAATTTCAATCATAATTGGGCGCATGCCTTCCATAGTCGTGGCAATTGCGGTTCCTGAAAGTTCTTCTTCTTTATGAGAAATTAAAATTTCTGACGGATTTGAGACTTCCCTCAAGCCCGTTCCTTGCATTTCATAAATTCCCAATTCAGATGTAGATCCGAAACGGTTTTTAAGCGACCGAAGAATTCTGTAAATATGATTTCTGTCGCCTTCAAATTGCAAAACGGTATCGACCATGTGTTCTAAAATCTTTGGCCCGGCAATATTTCCGTCTTTTGTAATATGTCCGATCAAAATCACCGGAATATTGGTTTCTTTTGCAAATTTTATAAGCTCTGCCGTAGTTTCCCTGATTTGGGAAATACTTCCCGCAGAAGAGTCAATATAATCCGTATGAAGCGTTTGGATTGAATCGATAATCACGATTTCTGGCTCAACGGCTTCAATCTGCTTGAAAATATTTTGTGTTTTTGTTTCCGTAAGAATATAGCAATTGTCATTCAACGGATTGATTCTTTCGGCACGCATTTTTATCTGCTTCTGGCTTTCTTCACCTGAAACATATAGCGTTCGATAAGGCAATTTTAGGGAAATTTGGAGCAAAAGCGTACTTTTTCCAATTCCTGGTTCGCCGCCCAAAAGCGTCAGCGATCCCGGGACAATGCCACCGCCTAAAACTCGGTTTAATTCCCCGTCACGAGTATCCAATCGAATTTCTTCAGCGCTGTCAATTTCGTGAATTTTGAGTGGTTTTGTAACTCTTTTTGAATCTGGAGAAGTTGCGGCTTTCCAGTCCTTTTTCTCTTCTTTTTGGATAATTTCTTCTGCAATCGTGTTCCATTCTTTGCACGAATTGCACTGTCCTTGCCATTTTGAATATTGCGCACCGCAATTTTGGCAAAAGAACGAAGTTTTTACTTTTGACATAAATTATTTACTCTTCATTTCATCTGCTTTTTCAAGCATCATGTCTTTCGTTAGATCACCAATTTCATTCTTTGCAAAAGCATTCATGTAGGCTTTCGCTGCTTTTTTATATTCTAAAGTATGTTCATAAAACATTCCTGTTTCATAATCAGAAAGCATCGTCTTAGGATAATTTTTCTTTGCCAAATCAGAAAGATCCTGAAATTCTGAAAAAGCTTTATTTTTTAATATTGCCGCTTCAATTGCCTTGAAATCATTAATTCGGATAGGCATTTTTATTCCTAATGATTTTTCAATTATGGCATATTTATTTTTTAAATAGTCAACATAACCGCTTGGAAGCACTGCGATCTTATCTTGGAATTCTGTAGTAGAAATCGGCTGGTAAGCTCCGAAAATTTGATAAAGCGCATTCGGAACTGCGTTCAAAACCAATGAATAATGCGAGGCATTTTTAAAATCATCAAAACGATAATTCAATTTCGGATTTGATTTTGCCTTGATATTTTGGTCTAAATCTTGAATTCTCTTTGACATTTTCTTTAAATCACCGTCAGCTGTCGCCTGGTAATAGAAAATTGGCTGTTGAAAGAAAGACAAACGATCTGCAACTCTGGTTTCCATTTCTGGAGCAAGTTCAGGACTTAAAGAAATATAAGCGTTAAAAAGCGGGTTGTCTTTGTATAAGAAAAAGTTTAAAAATCCAGCCGTAGTGTCATGGCCTGCAATCACTTTAAAAGGAGCGATTCGGTATTTTTTTTCTAATGCCGGAAGCAATTCTGAAGCAATAAAGTCATAGAATTTTGCGCCGCCTTCTTCAGGAACTCCAGTTTCTGGATTAAATTGGCTGTCAATAAATCTTTCGCCATTGGCATTTTGACTTATCCCGACGATAATTACCTGTGGCAAATCATCCCAATAATTGGCGTAAGAAATCGCACCCGAAAAAGCGTCGAATAAATACTCTCCATCAAGCAAAAATAATAAAGGAAATTTTCTGTCAGGCTCTTTTTCATAAGAAGAAGGCAAGGAAATCATAATCTGGCGAGTGCCATTTAATTTTTTCGACTGTACTTCCTCTACTGTTTTTTGTGCTGCTAAATGGAGGGAAAATAAAGTAAGTGTCAAAAGGAAAATTTTCTTCATGGCTTCGTTTTTAGTTTATAATTGTTGAATTTCAAAGATTTAATCTCCAAAAAGGAAGCAAGATAGTCAATTATTTTTTTCTATTCAAAATCGGAAGCAGTAAAAATGACAAACCGCCGAGGACAATAATCATCACTGTTTGCGATGTCCAGATTATCCAGCCAAAAGCAGTTCCGGCTTCTTTTGAAATTCCGTATAAAGCTAAAATTCCAGCAATTGCTACAGGAAAAACGCCAAATCCGCCATTGGAGAAGCTGATTGCAAGACTTCCAATTACGAAGGCAGTAACGACTACGCCAAAACTAATGCCGCTTGTTTCTTCTAAAGCAAAAATGGCAGCATAAAATGTCAGTACGTAAGCAACCCAAATAACAGCCGTATAAAAGAAAAAAGGCCATTTTGTTTTCATTTTCCAGATGCTCAAAACACCTTCTGTCAAACCTGAAATTTTTACTTTGATCATCAAAATCCATTTTGATTTCGAATAAATAAAAAGAAGTATTGAGGCAATGAAAAGTAGTATTGAAATCGCCCCGTAAATCAGCATTTTCTCAACCGGAACGTCTTTGAATAAATCAGAAACATATAATCCTAAGACATCAAATTGAAGTATAATTGCAACTCCAATAAAAAGCAAAAGCAGTATAAAATCCACCACTCTTTCGGCAATAATACTTCCGAAAGCCTTGTCAAACGGAATATCTTCATATTTTTTCAATACTAAAGCCCTAGAAACTTCCCCAGATCTCGGGATGGTCATATTCATAAAATAAGCAACCCAAACCGCCATAAAATTATTCTTGAATGGAGATTTATAGCCCATATGTTCCAGCATGTATTTCCAGCGATAAGCTCTGGCTGCGTGGCTTATCAGCCCAAAAAACATGGCGATTGCTATGTAAGTGTAATCGGCATTTCTGAAATAGCTTTTCATTTCTTCCAATTGTTCAGGAGTAAATGAATTATAGGTATATACCGTCAAAAAAACTCCCAATAGAATTGGGAGCAGTATTGATAATGTTTTGCTGATTTTTTTCTTCAAAAGACTTAAGTTAGGGTATTATCTTTTTCATTTGGGAACACAAGCGTCGGCTTGAATGATTTTGCTTCTTCAAAATCTAAAATTCCGTAAGAAATAATGATAATAATGTCGCCTTTTTGAACCATCCTTGCGGCAGGTCCGTTTAATGTGATATCGCCACTATTTCTGTTTCCTTTAATGGCATAAGTTTCTAAACGCGCACCATTGTTGATGTTTACGATAGATACTTTTTCTCCTTCTACAATATTAGAAGCTTCCATCAACGCTTCGTCGATCGTGATACTTCCGATATAATTTAAATCTGCTCCAGTTACCGTAACACGGTGAATCTTGGACTTAACAACTTGAATTTGCATGCGGCAAAGGTAATTATTTTTTAATTCAATAAAATATTATCTATCAATCGGATGTTGCTGACGAAAACAGCAATGAAAGCGCGGTATTTTTTATCTTTTTTAATTTCTGTGGCAGGCAATAAATTTTCTTCGTCGGCGATTTCAAAATATTCTAATTTGAAATCTGGATTTTTTTCAAAAATTGTAACAATCCAATCGGTAATTTCTTGTGCATTTTCCGTGCCAAACTTCTCCCTGGCAGACTTTAACGCCCAGTAAATCAGTGACCCTTCTTCTTTTTGTTTTGCTGAAAGGCGCTCATTTCTAGAACTCATCGCCAAGCCATTTTCTTCCCTGAAAATTGGGCAACCGATAACATTTACAGCCATTTCAGCTTTTTCCACCATTTTTTTGACAATCTGCAACTGCTGGAAATCTTTTTCTCCGAAATAGGCATTTGTTGGATTTACGATTTCGAAAAGACGTTTTACGATAGTTCCGACTCCGTCAAAATGTCCTGGACGGTGCTTTCCTTCCATCTGGTTTTCTAATCCGTCGAAATCAAAAGAGGCTGAAACGGTGTTTCCTTCGTAAATATCTTCTACGCTTGGCGCAAAAACGATTACATTTTTGCTTACTGATTCAATTTTTAGAACATCGGCATCTAAAGTTCTTGGATATTTTTCTAGATCTTCTGCGTTGTTAAATTGCGTCGGATTTACAAAAATGCTGATAACCGTAATTTGGTTCTCAGCAATCGATTTTGCTATTAAAGACAGGTGTCCCTGATGCAAAGCACCCATTGTTGGAACAAATCCGATGGTTGAATTTTCCTCGGAAATTGACTTTAAGTGCTTTTTTAATTCTTCCTGTCTGTTGAAAATGAGCATCTAATTTTTGATTAAATTGATTGCAAACTTACTATTTTAGTTAGTAATAGCATAAAATTTTGTAATTTTGCATGTTTTTACACGCAATTAATAAAAGTTCAAAATAATATGGAGGATAAGAGGATATTGTATGTATCATCTGAAGTAGTACCTTACTTAGCTGAAAATGAAGTATCTAACATGTCCTATGACGTGCCAAAAATGATTAATGATCAAGGAGGCCAGATCAGGATTTTCATGCCGCGATACGGAAACATCAATGAGCGAAGACATCAATTACATGAGGTTATCAGGCTTTCTGGAATGAATTTAGTAGTAAACGATCTTGACATGCCGTTGATTATCAAAGTCGCTTCCATACCAAAAGAGAGAATTCAGGTTTATTTCATCGACAATGATGAATATTTCAAGCGCAAAGCCACTTTCACAGATGAAGAAGGCGTTTTATATCCTGACAATGACGAAAGAGCGATCTTTTTTGCCAAAGGCGTTGTGGAAACTGTGAAGAAATTAAACTGGGTTCCAGATATTATTCACGTTCACGGATGGCTTGCCGCAATGCTTCCGGTTTACATGAAGCATTATTATAAAGATGAGGCTTTGTTTTCTGAAACAAAAATCGTGACATCGGTTTACAGCCAAGGATTTGATGGAAATTTAGATATGGAAATGATGAAGAAAGTTGCTTTCGACGAAATTCCAAATGATGCGATTGCTGAACTTGCAGAGCCAAATTATGAAAATATAATGAAGACTTCAATCATGCAGTCTGATGCTGTTATTATTGCTTCAGATGACCTGTCTCCAAGTTTAACAAAATTTATAGAATCATCAGGCAAACCTTTTTTACCTTTCGCCCCGAAAGATAGATTTGCAGAAGCATATACTAATTTCTACAAGAATCAAGTTTTATAAAAACATTTAAAAATTTATGCTGAATAATTCATTCTTTGGAAGATTGCTGGCCGTACTTGTTTGTGCCGTTTTCTTCATTTCCTGCGATACTGACTTTAATTCTATTGGAACTAGTATTGTTGGCGATGACCACTTCGGACTCACACCGACAACTTATGACGTTGCTGCAACTTCACAAAAAACTGGTGCTGTGCAATCAAATAATTTACCCGTAAATCCGCTTGGTATTTTTGACAACGGCGCTTTTGGAAAAACAACGGCGAACTTTGTGACTCAGGTGCAGCTGAAATCTGAAAATCCGACTTTCAATGGTGTTGCGCTTGCAAATATCCAATCTGTCGTTTTAAACATTCCTTATTATAGCACGCTTCAAAGCACAGATACTGACGGAGCGAGCACTTACACGCTGGATTCTATTTATGGAGACATTAAAAAAGAAATCAAGCTGAAAGTTTTTGAAAACGGCTATTATTTGAGAGATTTAGATCCTTCAGGTGATTTTGAGACAGCCCAAAAGTTTTACAGCGACCAAAACGCAGCATTTAATGCTGTGAAAGGAATTCAATTAAATGATTCAGAAAAGCTTGAGCAAAACGATAAATTTTTATTTAGCCCAAAAGAACTGGTAACTCCTGCGAACGAAGAAGAAGATACTGACGAAGTAAAATCGGCTCCGGGAATGCGATTAGATTTGAACAAAGAATTCTTTTATAACAAAATCTTTGCAACGAATTCTTCAAACATAGTGAACAACAATGCTTTCAAAAATCATTTCAAAGGATTGTATTTTCAAGTAGCAGAAATCAGCGGCAGCGCATTGGCAATGATGAATTTTGCTCAAGGAACTATTACTATTACTTATAAAGATAAAAAAACTACTGCTGTAACAGATCCTAATGATGTCACTAAAACTTTGGTTTTAAACCTTACCGGAAACACAGTAAGCTTGCTTGACCATACGGCTACAACTGCAAGTTCAAATTATGAAACTTTTGCTGACAGCGAGAATATTTACTTAAAAGGAGGCGACGGTTCTGTAGCATTTATTGACTTATTTGGGGGCGGAAATTCATCACAATTGGAAGCGATCAGAAATGAAGCGATCACAAACAACTGGCTGGTTAACGAAGCAAATATTGTATTTTACACAGATGATGCAGACAAGTCTGGTGCAAATTCTGCCATGTACAATACTTTCAATCCAAAAAGGCTTTATCTTTACAATGCGAAAAACAATATTCCACTGGTAGATTATTATTATGACACTTCAACTTATGCTTCTAAACCAAAATATGGAAAAGCTATCCACGGCGGCATAGCTGTAGAAACTGGAGCATTTGGCGATACTGACAGAAAAGTTATAAAGTATAAAATCAGAATTACAGAACACATTAAAAATCTGATATTTAAAGATTCAACTAACGTAAGACTTGGTCTTGCGGTTACTGAAAACATAGCTACCGTTGCAAACGCAGCACTAAAAAACCCAACGACCTCATTCACAAAGCTTCCTGCCTCATCTGTAATGAGTCCTAACGGAGTCATACTTTATGGAAGCAATGTTCAACCTTCAAACGAAAACAAAAAATTAAAACTAGAAATTTATTATACTAAGCCTAACTAAACTAAGATAAAAGTATGTGTGGAATTGTTGGTTACATCGGTAATAGAGAAGCATATCCTATAATTATAAAAGGATTAAAACGATTAGAATATAGAGGATATGATAGCGCCGGAATCATGCTTTATGATGGCGAATCAATGAAAGTTTCAAAAACAAAAGGAAAAGTCTCTGACCTGGAAGAAAAGTCAAAAGAAATTTCTACTAATGGAACTGTCGGAATCGGGCATACACGCTGGGCAACGCATGGCGTACCAAACGATGTGAATTCGCATCCGCATTTGTCAAACTCTGGAAATCTTTCAATCATCCATAATGGTATTATCGAAAATTATGAGCCATTAAAAAAAGAATTAATTAAAAGAGGATACACTTTTAAATCTGATACTGATACTGAAGTATTGGTAAACCTGATTGAAGATGTTCAGAAGAAAGACGGACTAAAGCTAGGAAAAGCAGTTCAAATCGCTTTAAACCAAGTTGTCGGAGCTTACGCAATTGTTGTTTTTGACGTAAACAAACCTGATGAATTAGTTGCTGCAAGACTAGGAAGCCCTTTGGCAATCGGAATTGGAGAAGACGAATTTTTCATCGCTTCTGACGCCTCGCCATTTATTGAATATACCTCAAACGCTATTTATTTGGAAGACGAAGAAATGGCAATCGTGAGAAGAAATAAATCTATAAAAGTTAGAAAAATTAAGGATGACTCTTTGGTAGACCATTATATTCAAGAGCTTCAGATGAATTTGGAGCAGATTGAAAAAGGCGGTTACGAACATTTCATGCTTAAAGAAATCTACGAACAGCCGAGCGTAATTAGAGATACTTACAGAGGAAGACTTTTGGCAAACAAAGGAATCATCCAAATGGCGGGAATCGAGGACAATCTTGAAAAATTCTTGAACGCTGAAAGAATCATAATCGTGGCTTGTGGAACTTCTTGGCACGCAGGTTTGGTTGCAGAATACATCTTCGAAGAATTTGCAAGAATTCCGGTAGAAGTTGAATATGCTTCTGAATTCAGATATAGAAATCCGATCATCGGACCAAAAGACGTTGTAATTGCAATCTCTCAATCTGGTGAAACTGCAGATACTTTAGCCGCAATTAAATTGGCTAAAGAAAGAGGTGCTTTCGTTTTTGGAGTTTGCAACGTAGTTGGTTCTTCTATTTCAAGAGAAACGCACGCTGGCGCTTACACGCACGCTGGACCAGAAATTGGCGTAGCTTCAACAAAAGCATTTACAACTCAAATTACAATCTTGACACTTATTTCTTTACGTCTTGCAAAAGCAAAAGGAACTTTGTCAAACTCAGATTTCCACAGATATTTACAAGAATTAGAAGTAATTCCTGAAAAAGTTCAAGAAGCTTTGCAAACTAATGATATGGCAAAAACAATTGCTGCAATCTACAAAGATGCTCCAAATTGCCTTTATTTAGGACGCGGTTACAACTTCCCAGTGGCTTTGGAAGGCGCTTTGAAATTAAAAGAAATTTCATATATCCACGCTGAAGGTTATCCTGCGGCTGAAATGAAACACGGACCGATTGCATTAATCGATGAGAAAATGCCAGTTGTCGTTATTGCTCCAAAACAAGGACATTATGACAAAGTCGTAAGCAACATTCAAGAGATAAAATCAAGAAGCGGAAAAATTATTGCTATCGTAACTAAAGGCGATACGCAAGTTAGAGATTTGGCCGATCACGTGATTGAAATTCCTGACACAATTGAAGCTTTGACACCATTATTGACGACAATTCCGTTGCAACTTTTGTCTTATCACATCGCTGTGATGAGAGATTGCAACGTCGATCAGCCTCGAAATTTGGCAAAATCGGTGACTGTTGAATAAATTATTGACGAATATTTTAAAAAAGCGAGAAAATTTTCTCGCTTTTTTTATGACTAATAATTTTGCTTATATGCACGCATAGTATTGATTTTATTGATGATTTAGTAAATTAAAATTACACATTAAATAAATATTAACTTTAATTTTTAATAATTGCGATAAAATTTCTCACTTTTTTTATTAATATCAGATTTATTTGTACATTGGCTTTGTAAACTAACAAATCTAACAAATGAAAGCGTATCTAATTATTTTGTCATTGCTGTTTTGTAGCGTAGCTTTCGCTCAAAATACAATTTCAGGAACAATCACTGATGAAAACAATCAGCCACTTCCTGGAGCAAGCGTCAAAGTTGCCGGCGAATCTACAGCTACAACAACAGATGCTGAAGGAAAATTTAGCTTGAAACCAAAAAAGCTGCCTCCTTTTAACCTAGAAATTTCTAGCGTTGGTCATGCTTTGCAATCGATTTCGGTAACATCTTCAAAACAAGCGATTAACGTACAGCTTTTAGCCCAAGACATCAATCTTGATGAAATTGTGGTTTCAGCATCAAGAACTCCAGAAAGAATTCTTGAATCTCCCGTAACTATCGAAAGAATGGGCATCAAGGAAGTGAAAAATACTTCTTCAGCCACATTTTATGATGGCTTAGAAAACTTAAAGGAAGTACATTTCAACACTTCAAGTCTTTCTTTCAAATCAATAAACACTAGAGGATTTGCAACTGTGGCCAACACCCGTTTCATGCAGCTTGTGGACGGAATGGACAACTCTTCTCCAGCCTTGAACTTCGTGCTTGGAAACCTTATCGGTCTTTCAGAGCTTGACGTTCAAAGCGTGGAACTTTTACCTGGAGCGTCTTCTGCTTTATATGGAGCAAATGCTTTCAACGGTATTCTTTTCATGAACAGCAAAAGCCCATTTGATTATGAAGGAATCAGCTTCTATGGAAGATATGGCAAAACCAACCAAAAACTGGCTGGCGATAAAGATTATTGGGACGTAGGAATTCGTGCCGCTAAAAAATTCTCAGATTATTTCGCCGTAAAAGCCAATTTTACCTACATGAGAGCAACTGAATGGATTGCTGGCGACGAAAGAAGCATGACAAACGGCGGTGTCGGACATGCGGTAAACCAAAATTATGACGGTTTGAACATCTATGGCGACGAGGTTACTACTTTTATTCCAAATGTAGGACAAGTTAGCCGAACAGGATATTATGAGCAAGATCTTAACGATAACAGCATCGAAAGCGTAAAAGCAGATTTCTCAGCACACATCAAGCCTATGAAAGATGATTTTGAAATCATTTTGCAACATAAATTAGGCATGGGAAATACTATTTATCAAGGTGCCAACAGATACAGACTTGAGAATTTCATCATGCAACAAAGCAAAATAGAGATAAAAAACAGAAATTTCTTCGTAAGAGGCTATATGACCACAGAAGATGCTGGAGATTCTTATGACATGCGTTTTGCAGGATGGAATATCAACCGCATGGCGAAAAGCGACGTGGGCTGGTTTACTGATTATGCAACAGCTTTCCAATTGTCAAGTGCTATAATGGGCGCAAATACAAACCAAGCTGGAGCAATTGCTAGAAATTATGCAGACAACAATCAGCTTCCGCAACAACTTGTAGGCTTGCCTCAATTCGCAGCAGGACCATCAGGAAGCGCTAGATTTTTGCCAGGTTCTCCTGAATTCCAAAATGCTTTGGCGACTGTAATTCAAAATCCAGATTTGACAAAAGGTGCAAAATTCATCGACCAGTCAAAATTATACCACGCTGATGCAAACTACAATTTCAAAGAAATAATCGATTTTGCTGAAATTCAAGTGGGAGGCTCTTTCAGAAATTATGAATTAAATTCTGAAGGAACAATCTTTACCGATTTCGACGGACCGATCAGATATGACGAATACGGAATCTACACGCAGGTTCAAAAGAAATTCATGGAAGACAAATTGAAATTCACAGGATCAATCCGTTATGACAAATCACAAAATTTTGACGGGCAATATTCTCCAAGAGTTTCATTAGTATATTCTGCAGGAGAAAGAAAAAATCACAATTTCAGAGTTTCTTTCCAAACAGGGTTTAGAAATCCAACGACTCAAGACCAGTACATCGGTTTAGATTTAGGGCCTTTCGCCTTGGTAGGTTCTGCTGAAGACAACCTTGACCGCTATACAGAAATTATGCCTGTCAGCGCTGCCGGACAGCTTATTCCTGGTGTTGGAACAACTGTAGCGCTTTCTGGAAGAGACGCTTATAATTCTCCTGTATATTCAGTTCCTTCAGTTCAAGCTTTCTCATTATCAGGAAATGTGGCAGACTTGCAAACTGTTAGTGTAAGTTTAGTAAAACCTGAACAAGTGAAAGCTTTTGAAGTAGGTTATAAAGCAAATTTTGACAACGGATTTTCTGTTGACGCCAATGCTTACTACAATATTTACAATGACTTCATGAGTACGTCTAGAGTTATCAAACCTTACTACGGAACTGTAATTGCTGACTATAGCGCAATTTCTCCAACAGATATGCTGGGTTTAAGAGCTTTAGGAAATGGCGACAGAAGAGTCTACCAAGTTTACACAAATACTACAGAAGATGTAACTTCTTTTGGTGTTGGTATCGGATTATCTAAAAAAATCTTTGGCGATTTTGAATTAGGAGCAAATTATAATTATGCTGATTTCGATTTCGACCAGGCAAAAGATCCTTCATTTATTGCGGGTTTCAATACTCCAAAACACAGAATCAAAGGTTCAATCGGAAATCAAAAATTATTTGAAAACTTCGGATTTAATTTCAACGTAAGATGGAGCGACGAATATTTATGGCAGTCTTCTTTTGCTGACGGAACAATTCCTTCTGTAACTGTTTTTGATGCGCAAGTAAATTATGCAATTCCAGCGATTAAATCAGTTTTCAAAGTAAGCGCCTCTAACCTTTTTGGAAATGATTACCTTCAAGTAATCGGAGCGGGAAGAATCGGGCAGCAATATTTAGTTTCTTGGATAATCAATCCTTAAAAAGTAAAAAAATAGCTAATATTAAAAATATACGATCATGATAAAAAATTTCAAATGGCTGCTATTTGCTTCTTTAAGCATTAGTATTGTTGCCTGTTCAGATGATGATTCTGACAGCATAGCCGAAGAACCGATTTCAGCAGGTTCAGCAGATTTTTCAAAATATGTGGCTTTGGGAGATTCATTTGCCGCAGGATATAGCGATAATGGACTTTTCAAAAAAGGACAAGAGAACTCCTATCCAAGCATTTTGGCACAGCAATTTGCTACAGTTGGCGGAGGCGCATTTAATGTTCCTTTCATGAATGACAATCTTGGAGGATTATTATTTGGAGGAAATGCAAATCCAGCTTTTGGAAAAAGAGTTTACCTGCAAGGATTCTTGAATGCTACCACTCCTAATATTATTCCAGTTCCAGGAACTTCATCAACCGAAGTTTTTGCCCATTTAACGGGTCCTTTTAATAATTTCGGCGTTCCGGGAGCAAAAAGCTTCCACTTATTGGCGCCAGGATATGGAAACCCGGCGGGACTTTCAACGGTTCCAGCAACCGCAAATCCTTACTTTGTAAGATTCGCTTCTGCGCCGGCCACATCTTCCGTGCTTTCTGACGCTTTAGCACAAAATCCAACCTTCTTTTCTTTATGGATCGGCGGTAATGACGTTTTAGGATATGCTACAAACGGAGGCGTTCCGACTTCACAAGATCCAGTTAATGGAAATGATATCACGCCACCGGCAACTTTTGAATACGCATACACGCAATTAATCGCACAGCTTACGGCTGGAGGAAGAAAAGGCGTAATTGCAAATCTTCCTTATATCAATACTTTGCCATTTTTCACAACAGTTCCTTACAATCCAGTTCCTCTTGATGAAGCTACGGCTACGCAATTGAACACGCAATTATTAGGACCTGTGAAACAAATATTAACAGCTTATGGGCAAGGTGACCGTTTGGTTACTTTAACAGCAGGATCTTCAAATCCGTTATTGATCAAGGATGAAAGCTTGACAAATTTAACTGTTCAACTAACAACTGCATTAACTGCCGCAGGAGTTCCTCCTGCTCAAGCAGGATTGATGGGCAATTTATATGGGCAAGCACGCCACGCAAAAAAAACTACAGAAGCTACAGATTTTGTTTTATTGACAACCAGAGCAGTAATCGGAACTTCACAAGCAGGCGTTCCAGCTCCTTTCAATACTATAGGAGTAACTTATCCTTTACCAGACAACAGAGTCTTAACTGCATCAGAAGTAGCAGAAATTAAAGTAGCAACTGACGCTTACAATACCGTTATAAAAAATGCGGCAACAACAAACGGACTAGCTTTTGTTGACACTTATGCGATAATGAATCAATTGCTTAATGGTGGCATTCGTTTTGGAAACAATCAAGTAACAGCAAGTTTTATCACTGGTGGTGCTTTTTCTCTTGACGGAGTACATCCAAGCGCAAGAGGATATGCTTTAATTGCGAACAAATTCTTAGAAGCTATCAATTCTACCTATGGCGCAAACATCCCTAGCGTTGAATTAGGAAATTATCAAATTCAATATCCAGAGAATTTAAATTAAGATAATTAGCACATTAAAAAACCATCCTTTTTATAAAAATCAGGGTGGTTTTTTATTTTCATATTATGCAGACTTGTTGCCAATTTTGACATTCAGCCTGCGATTCTATATTTTTTTCATATTTTTTCATCAAAAGATTATTAATTTTTCATTTTAAAAACTATCTTTGCGCTCTGAAAAAAGAGGTGTTTTTCATAAACCTAAATAGCTATTTAATAAATACATAAGTAATGTCAAAAGTAATAGGAAAAGTTGCTCAAATCATTGGACCAGTCGTTGACGTTGTTTTCAACGGTCAGGATGTCGAACTTCCAAAAATTTATGATTCATTAGAAATCACTAAAAAAGATGGTACATTATTAGTACTTGAAGTGCAATCTCACATTGGAGAAAACACAGTTCGTACAATCTCAATGGACTCTACTGATGGTTTAAGCAGAGGCTATGAAGTTGTTGGAACAGGAAACCCAATCAAGATGCCAATCGGGCCAGACGTTTACGGTCGTTTATTCAACGTAATCGGTGACGCTATTGATGGTCTTGGAGATTTGCCTAAAACAGGTGAAAACGGATTATCTATCCACCGTCAAGCACCAAGATTCGAAGATTTATCTACATCTTCTGAAGTTTTATTCACAGGTATCAAAGTAATCGATTTAATCGAGCCTTATGCAAAAGGTGGAAAAATTGGATTATTCGGTGGTGCTGGAGTTGGTAAAACAGTATTGATTCAGGAGTTGATTAACAATATTGCAAAAGGTCACGGTGGTCTTTCTGTATTCGCAGGAGTAGGTGAAAGAACACGTGAAGGAAATGACTTGCTTCGTGAGATGTTGGAGTCAGGAATTATCAAATACGGAGAAGAATTCATGCACTCTATGGAAAATGGAGGCTGGGATCTTTCTAAAGTTGACAAATTGGGAATGAGAGAGTCAAAAGCTACTTTCGTTTTCGGTCAAATGAACGAACCACCTGGAGCTAGAGCACGTGTGGCTTTATCAGGTCTTTCTATCGCTGAATATTTCCGTGATGGAGCTGGAACTGACCAAGGAAAAGACGTTCTTTTCTTCGTTGACAATATCTTCCGTTTTACACAAGCAGGTTCAGAGGTTTCGGCACTTTTAGGTCGTATGCCTTCTGCGGTAGGTTACCAACCAACATTAGCAACAGAAATGGGTGCGATGCAAGAGCGTATCACCTCAACAAATAAAGGATCTATTACATCTGTACAGGCGGTTTACGTTCCTGCGGATGACTTAACAGATCCAGCACCGGCAACAACGTTTGCCCACTTAGATGCAACAACTGTATTGTCTCGTAAAATCGCTGAGCTAGGTATCTATCCTGCAGTGGATCCATTGGATTCTACTTCAAGAATCTTGACACCGCAAATCCTTGGTGACGAGCATTATGACTGTGCGCAAAGAGTAAAAGAAATTCTTCAAAAATACAAGCAATTGCAAGATATCATCGCGATTCTTGGTATGGAAGAACTTTCTGAAGAAGATAAATTGTCAGTTTCAAGAGCACGTCGTGTACAACGTTTCTTGTCTCAACCTTTCCACGTAGCGGAGCAATTTACAGGTATTCCTGGAGTTTTGGTTGATATCAAAGACACTATCAAAGGATTTAACATGATCATTGATGGAGAATTAGACCACCTTCCAGAAGCCGCTTTCAACTTGAAAGGTACTATCGAAGACGCTATCGAAGCTGGACAAAAAATGTTAGCTGAAGCTTAATATAGTTATAAATTATGAGTTATGAATTATAAGTAAAGACTTGTAAGTTCATAACTCATAATTCATAATTTATAACTCAAAAATTATGTATTTAGAAATTATATCGCCAGAAGCAAAATTATTTTCAGGAAAAGTAAATTCAGTTACCGTTCCTGGAGTTGACGGAGAATTCCAAATGCTGAACCATCACGCTGCAATTATTTCAATCCTTGCAAAAGGAGACATTAAAATTGCTGCTGACAGCTTTGAATTTCCAAAAGAAGCAGAAGGTAAATTTTTCTTGGGTAACGACAAAAAATATCATTTGTCAATTAACGCAGGAACCTTAGAAATGAACGACAATAAAATCAATATCCTTGTAGATTAATTCGATTTTATTCCAATAAAAAAAGCCTAGCATTTATTTGTTAGGCTTTTTTATTTATAAGAAATTCTTACGAATTATAATTTATTATTTTTCATAGTAATTACTTTAAACAAGAAAACAACAACGGCAATTGCTTCCAAAGCCAAACCAGTTCCAAGGAAAATATTGCCATGATAATTGGTCATTAGTTTAATTAAAGTTCCGACAATTATAAGCACTGCACCAATAATAAACATAGCATAAATAGTTTTCGTATTCATAATTTTATTCTTTAAAAATTAGTTTCTTTGACAAATTCCATAATATCGCCCGGCTGGCATTCTAAAATCTCACAAATCGCTTCTAAAGTAGAAAAACGCACCGCTTTAGCCTTTCCTGTTTTTAATATAGAAAGATTGGCTGTAGTCATTCCAATGCGTTCTGCCAGCTCATTGGAACGCATTTTTCGTTTCGCCAGCATGACGTCTAGATTTACAATTATTGGCATGGCTAAATCGTTAAATCGTTTTCTTCCTTAATATTCTTTGCGCTTGCAAAAACTTCGCTTAAAACCATAAAGAATAATCCTAAACTTGCTGTGAAAAGAAATGAATCAAAAAAGCCTCCTTCAATTCCAAACTCAAATCTACTTTCAATATAAATTTTTCCGATAAAATCAACCAAAACAGCAATTAGCGAAGCGATTAAAAAGAATTTGCCAATTTTATTTAAAAGGATAATTACAGCATCTTCAAATATTTGTCTTTTAGAAAACAAGACCAAAACTTTTCTGAAGAGAAACAGCCCATAAACAAAAAAACAGTAGGCAATTACCAGACCAAGCAAGAAGAATTTTGTCATCAAATCCATTTCAGTCACTGTTGACTGACCGATTCTGACGCGAATATCCATTGGTTCGGAACTAAAAAATAGAAACGGAAGGAAAACCGCCATAGTTGCAATCACAATAATTGAAAAAAACCAAAGCAAATCGACCAAAGATTTTAAAACATAAAGCTTTTTCAACTAATTAGTTTTTAAGATTGATACAAATATATAATAATTATCGAATAACAATAATTAAAAATCAAAAAACGATAATTAAATTTATATAGTAAAAAAGTTCAAGAATATTTACTTCAAACCTTTTTTTATTATTTTTGTATAAACGGCCTCGTAGTTCAATGGATAGAATGGGAGTTTCCTAAACTTTTGATGCAGGTTCGATCCCCGCCGAGGCTACTATTTTCACAAAAACTTAACCCGAAACAAAAAGCATTTCCCTAACTTTATTGAAACTAACCACCTAGTTTTCAAAATGGACGTATTTACAAAAGAAAAACGCAGCAAAATCATGCGAGCCATAAAAAGCAAAGACACCAAGGAAGAAATTCGCTTGGCAAAAGCTTTGTGGCATCGCGGTCACCGCTATAGAAAACACGACCGAACCATTTTTGGAACGCCCGATTTGTCTTTCAAAAAATACAAAATTGCGGTTTTCGTTGACGGTGAATTTTTCCATGGGAAAGATTGGGAAAAGGTAAAATCTCGATTAGACTCAAACAAAGAGTATTGGATTAATAAAATTGAAAGAAACCGAAATCGAGACATTGAAGTCAATGAATATTTAGCATCAAAAGGCTGGACAGTACTAAGATTTTGGAGTAAAGATGTCCAAAAAAAATGTTACACGACGGTAAGAACAATCGAAAAAGAAATTGATAATGCCTGCAAGAGAATTAACTATCAGCAATTGGAAAAATGCTATTAATCGGATAGATTTTCTTAATATTACTTCACATTTTTAACTTATGAAGAAAATAATACTAATCGTTATCGCAAGTATTTTTACTCTTACGATGCACGCACAAATTGGAAAAGAAAAAGACAAAGTTTCAGAATTTCTTGATTCTTGGCACAAAGACGCTTCAAATGCAGATTTCAAAAATTACTTTGATAAAATAGCCGACGACGGCATTTACATTGGAACCGATGCCACAGAAAATTGGACAAAAAAAGAATTTGAAGCCTTTGCCAAGCCTTATTTTGACAAAGGAAAAGCTTGGAATTTTACAGCTTTACAAAGAAATATTTATTTCAGTTCAGATAAAAAACTGGCTTGGTTTGATGAACTTTTAGATACCCAAATGAAAATCTGCAGAGGTTCGGGCATAGTTGAATTCAAAAATGGCAATTGGAAAATCAAACATTATGTGCTTTCCATGACAATTCCGAATGACAATTCTGATGCAGTGATTGAAGTCAAAAGCAAAATTGAAAATCAGATTTTAGAAAAATTAAGAACGAAATAATAAAAAAGCCCAAATGTAAGGTCATTCGGGCTTTTTTATTATTTAGATTGCTCTTCAGATAAATGCTCAAGCATATCTTTCGTCATGCTTTCTAAGTCAAATTCATGCTTCCAATTCCAGTCTTTTCTGGCATCTGAATCATCAATACTCGACGGCCAGCTGTCGGCTATTTTTTGCCTGAAATCAGGTTCGTAAGAAATCGTAAATTCTGGAATATGTTTTTTAATTTCGGCAGCAATTTCTACCGGAGTAAAGCTGATTCCTGACAAATTATAAGAAGACCTAATTTTAATATTTTTTTCTGGAGCTTCCATAATACTGATTGTAGCACGAATCGCATCATCCATATACATCATCGGAAGTTTTGTGTTTTCAGATAAAAAGCACTCATATTTTGCATCACTTAGAGCTTTATGGTAAATATCAACCGCATAATCTGTAGTCCCGCCGCCCGGAGGAGTCGACCAGCTAATCAGTCCCGGATAACGGATGCTTCGAATATCAACACCAAAAATATTGTGGTAATATTCGCACCATCTTTCACCAGACTGTTTGCTGATTCCATAAACGGTTGAAGGTTCCATGATCGTATATTGTGGCGTATCTTCCTTTGGAGTTGTAGGCCCGAAAACAGCGATACTTGAAGGCCAAAAAATCTTTTTAATTTTTTTGTCTTTTGCCAGGTTTAAAACATGAAAAAGTGAATTCATATTCAAATCCCAAGCAAAAGCAGGATTTTTTTCAGCAGTTGCCGATAATAAAGCGGCCATTAAATAAACTTCTTCAATGTCATATTTCTCGATTATGGCTTGAATTTGGTTAAAATCTAAAGCATTTACAACTTCGAAAGGTCCAGAATTCACAAATTCAGGGCTTCCTTTTCGAACATCTGATGCAATTACAGCTTCCTTTCCGTGGAGTTCTCGTAATTTTTTTGTCAATTCTGTACCAATTTGGCCACAAGCTCCTATAATCAATATTTTTGAATGCATTTTTGAAGATTTAGTCTCGCAAATATAATATTTTTAAAAATTGAAAAAGAATCAACAACAAGAATTAATCACTGAGAATTAAAGAAAATATATTGATATTTAAACTTAAAAATTATCGATTTGACAATATATTCAAGGCTTGATTTAATGAATAAAGAAAAAATTACAAGTTTTTTTGAATTATTTTTGAAACAAAATTATTTCGCTTTGTTATTTTTATAAATTTGTTCCCTAATTTATGAAGAAATGAAAAAAATTACCTTATTACTATTGTTTGTAGTTTCAAGTGCTTTTGCGCAAAGGACTTGTCTTACAGATAAAAAGATGAACGAGATCTTGAATAGCGATCCTGCAAAAAGAGCTCACCATGAAGAAGTTATGGATTTCGTAAGAAATTCAAAAGGGGATAACTTGTTTAGAACAAATGGCCAGCAAACGCCAGGTACTGTTATTACAATTCCGGTTGTATTCCACGTTTTGTATAAAAATGCTACACAAAATATTACCGATGCCCAAATTCAGTCGCAACTTGACGTATTGAATAAAGACTACAGAAAAACAAATACTGATTTTAGTTCAGTAGTTCCGTCTGTATTTCAAGGAATTTCTGCAGACATGGAAATTGTGTTCTGTAAAGCAACAAAAACTCCTGCAGGTGCTGCAACGACAGGAATCGTCAGAAAGCAAATTGCTAGTTCTGTTTCTTTTGGAGACAGTTATTATTTAGCTGCTGGAGATCCTGCTTGGGATCCTACAAAATACTTAAATGTTTGGATTGGGATTTTAAATGGGGAATATAGCGGCATTTTAGGCTGGGCTTATTTACCAGATCAAGCAGGAGAAGCTTGGGACGGTTTTGTTTGCGACTATAGATATTTTGGGACAACAGGAACAGCAACAGCGCCTTACAACAAAGGAAGGACTTGTACACATGAAATCGGACATTATTTAGGTTTGGACCATCCTTGGGGAGAAGATGAAAGCGCATGCGGAACTACTGCTAATGATGATGGTGTTAGCGATACGCCTGCAACAAACAATCCATATTATGGTTGCACAACATTTCCTTCAAATGAAAATGCTTGTACTCCTACAACAAACGGTTCGCTTTTCATGAACTATATGGATTATGCAGACGATGCCTGCATGGCGATGTTTACTAATGGACAAAAAACTCTTGTTCAAAACGCCATGAGCGGGCCAAGAGCAAGTCTTTTGACTTCGTCGGTTACAGCTTGCAGCACATTAAGCGTGACAGATTTTCAAGCTTTAAAAGCGATTACTATTTATCCAAATCCAGTTTCAACAAACTTTTTTGTAACGTCTCCTTTCATGGATGTTGATGAAGTTGAAATCTTCAACCAAAATGGACAATTGGTAAAAACTTCAAAACTTTCAGCTAAAGAATCTAACAAAGTTACGGTTGACGACTTGGCTTCCGGAATTTATTATCTTAGAATTTACAACCAAAATCAGTTTATAAAATCTGATAAATTAATCATAAAATAATTGATGAAAGCCCTGTTAATTCAGGGCTTTTTTATTATCATTAGTTTATAAAAAAAACAATGCCTAGAAAGTTCTGATAACATTTGTAAATTTGCTACATAATCCGTTATTATGAAACTTAAGATAGTATCTTTCTTCCTTTTTATATTCGCTTTGAATTCCTGCAAAGATGACAGCGAATCAAGGCTTCAAGCCAATGCCAAAAACGATAAAAAAAATGAAGAAATTTTTGCGAACATCAATAAAGCTTGGGATTTTAATCCACAGCCTTTAAATTCTGATGTGCAAAAAATCATCAACAATTGGTCAGAATGGCGCTTATTTATGACCGAACTAGACCAAAAACCTAAAAGTTCTATTGGCGCTTTTCAGCAAAAATCAAAAACACTTTCTAAAAAAGTGACTGATTTGAGTAATAATATTCCAGCGCAATTTGACAAGCCTGAGATTAGGGCCCGGATTATGACTTTATCTACTAAAATAAAATCCTTAGATTTATATATCAATTTAGATCGAATTCAGGAGCAAAAAGTATTGCGTTTGATTCCAGAAGTGAACTCAGAACTAGCTTCTTTGCAAACTCAGATGTCAAAATTAGTCAAAGTCAGCCAGATCAAGTTAGAAGAAGGCGAAGCAGAAATGCTGCGTTCTTTAGGCAAAGATTCTATTAAAAGTCCAACTTCGAAACTTCCAACTTCAACTTCTGGACAGCAACAATTTGACCCAAATCAAAATCCGAAAGCCCAACAATAATTCCATACAAAAAATTTGAAACCACCAATTTTAAATACCTACGGAAATTCCGTTAAGATTAAACAAATCGCCGAAAGCATTGCTGTCAGAGAAAACAAATTGCATTTAAAGGGATTAGTTGGCTCTTCAATGTCGTTTGTTGTCGCTTCTCTCTTTGAAAAAAGTGACCTCCCCTATCTTTTAATTTTACAGGATAAAGAGGAAGCCGCTTATTACCTGAACGATCTTGAACAAATTATCGGCGAGGAAGATGTGCTTTTTTATCCGGGTTCTTACCGCCGTCCTTACCAGATTGAAGACACTGACAATGCGAGCGTTTTGCTTCGCGCAGAGGTTTTGAATCGTATAAATTCGAGAAAAAAACCGGCCGTAATTGTCACTTATCCAGAAGCGCTTTTTGAAAAAGTCGTGACCCGAAAAGAACTCGACAAAAATACCTTGAAAATTGCCATCGGCGACCAGATTTCAATAGATTTTGTCAATGAAGTTTTATTTGAATATGAATTCAAGCGCGTTGATTTTATTACTGAACCAGGCGAATTTTCGGTTCGTGGAGGGATTCTGGATGTGTTTTCTTTTTCCAATGAAAATCCGTTTCGTATTGAATTCTTCGGAAATGAAATCGACAGCATTCGAACTTTTGACGTGGAAACACAGCTTTCGATTGAAAAACAGAAGAAAATCACGATTATTCCAAACGTAGAAAACAAATTTTTCCAAGAAAACCGAGAGAGTTTTTTAAATTATATCAATGAGAAGACGGTTTTGTTTATTCAAAATACTGAGCTACTTTTCTCTAAATTAGACCAGCTTTTCAACAGAGCCACGGAGATTTTTGGCACAATGGATGCCACGGTAAAACATGTCGCTCCAGAAGAATTATTCTTGAATCAGGAAGCTTTTATCAAGAAATCGTTAGATTTTACGGTAGTAGAAATGGCTTCGAAAGCCACTTACAGAACGCAGAAAACTTTTGAATTTCACGTCCAGCCACAGCCTTCGTTCAACAAGCAGTTTGATTTATTACTGAATAATTTGAATGACAATCATTTCAACGGCTATAAAAATTATATTTTTTGTTCCAATGAACAGCAGGCGAAGCGTTTCCATGATATTTTTTCTTCTTTGGATGAAGCCAATAGCGAAGATATCCGAAAGCAATATCATACGGTAGTTTTTCCGTTGTTCCAAGGATTTATCGATGAAGAATACCAGATTGCTTGTTATACCGATCACCAGATTTTTGAGCGCTACCATAAATTCAGCATCAAAAACGGCTATTCAAAAAAGCAGACTATTACTTTAAAAGAACTTAACACGCTTTCCGTTGGCGATTATGTAACGCACATTGACCACGGAATCGGGCGGTTCGGCGGCTTGCAGAAAATTCAAGTCGAAAACAAAACGCAAGAAGCCATAAAATTAGTTTATGCCGACAACGATATCGTTTACGTCAGCATTCACTCGCTTCACAAGATTTCAAAATTCAATGGAAAGGATGGATCGCCTCCGAAAATATACAAATTAGGCTCCAACGCTTGGAAAGTTTTAAAGCAGAAAACCAAAGCGAGGGTCAAGCATATTGCCTTTAATTTGATCCAATTGTACGCAAAGCGAAGGTTGGAAAAAGGCTTTAAATACGATCCGGATAGTTATTTGCAGGCCGAATTGGAAAGCTCCTTCATTTATGAAGATACGCCAGACCAATTCAAGGCAACGCAAGATGTAAAAGCCGACATGGAAAGCGAGCGCCCGATGGACCGACTAGTTTGTGGCGACGTTGGTTTTGGAAAAACAGAGGTTGCGATTCGTGCGGCTTTTAAAGCTGTAGATAATGGAAAACAGGTTGCAATCTTGGTTCCGACAACAATTTTGGCTTTTCAGCACCATAAAACTTTTACCGAACGTTTGAAGGAAATGCCCGTTTCTGTTGGCTATTTAAATCGTTTCAGAACGGCAAAACAAAAGGCTGAAACGCTGAAACAATTGGCCGAAGGAAAATTGGACATCATCATAGGAACGCACCAATTGGTCAATAAAAATGTAGTTTTTAAAGATTTGGGATTGCTGATTGTCGATGAAGAGCAGAAATTTGGCGTGAACGTAAAAGACAAATTAAAAACGATTGCTGCAAACATCGACACGCTGACTTTGACGGCTACGCCAATTCCGAGGACGTTGCAGTTTTCGTTGATGGCAGCGCGCGATTTATCTGTAATTACAACGCCTCCGCCAAATCGCTATCCGATTGAAACGCAGGTCGTAGGTTTTAACGAAGAGCTGATTCGCGATGCCATTTCTTATGAAATACAAAGAAACGGACAGGTTTTCTTTATCAATAATAGAATTGAAAACATCAAGGAAATCGCCGGAATGATTCAGCGCTTGGTTCCCGTAGCGCGAGTTGGAATCGGTCACGGCCAAATGGACGGCAAGAAATTAGAAGAACTGATGCTTGCTTTTATGAGCGGTGATTTTGACGTTTTGGTTGCCACGACAATTATTGAAAGTGGTCTTGACGTGCCGAATGCGAATACGATTTTTATCAATAATGCCAATAATTTTGGGCTTTCAGATTTGCACCAAATGCGTGGCCGTGTGGGACGAAGCAACAAAAAAGCGTTCTGCTATTTCATCACGCCGCCTTATTCTGTGATGACGGATGATGCGCGAAAAAGAATCCAGGCTTTGGAACAATTCAGCGAACTCGGAAGCGGTTTCAACATTGCCATGAAAGATTTGGAAATTCGCGGTGCGGGCGATTTATTAGGAGGAGAACAAAGCGGGTTTATCAATGAAATCGGTTTTGAAACCTACCAGAAAATCATGAACGAAGCCATCGAGGAATTGAAGGAAAATGAGTTCAAAGATTTATATGAAGAAGACGAAAATGCGCCTCCAAAAGATTATGTGAAGGACATTCAGATCGATTCTGACTTTGAATTATTGTTCCCAGATGAATATATAAACAATGTTTCTGAGCGATTGAATTTGTACAATGAATTGAGCCTTTTGAAAAATGAGGAAGACATTGTGGCTTATGAAAACAAACTGATTGACCGTTTCGGACCTTTGCCAAAACAGGCGATTGCGCTTTTAAACAGCATCAGGATCAAATGGGTTGCCACACGCTTGGGAATCGAGAAATTAGTCTTGAAACAAGGAAAAATGGTGGCTTATTTTGTGTCTGACCAGCAATCGGCGTATTATACTTCGAACCAATTTCACAAGGTTTTGCAGTTTGTACAACGCAATGGAAATCTGTGCAAGATGAAGGAGAAAGAGACTAAAAACGGCTTGCGACTACTGCTTACTTTTGAGAATGTGAAGTCCGTAAAAAAAGCTTTGGAGTTGATGGAAATGATTTAAATCTAAAGAATTCGATATGAAATACTTCCTATTGCTTTTACTGTTCTGTTTTTCTTGTACTGATAAAAAAGTAGAAAAAAGTGTTGCTGTGACTGAAACTTCTGAAGCTGTTTCAAATGAACCTGAAGAAGCTCCGAAGGAAAAAATCACAGATAAATTTGATTTGGAAAGTATTCCGGATGGCGATTTTCCGAATGAAATTAAGATTGTCAATACCAGAAATATTGTTGATGAAGACAGCATTACGACTGCATCTTATAGGATTGATTTTTATAAAAATGGGAAGAAAGTAGATTCACATCCGATGGAAATTGAATTCCTTGAAACCAAAGGCGAATGGTATATTTCTCAAAATTTAGGGGAAAATGATACAGACAAAGCTGACAAACGCTTTCTGACAATTGGAAATGGTTTTGCAGCTTGCGGTTATTCGCACAAAAAAGCACTTTTTTATCTCTCAGAAAACGGCGCGCAATTGATACAAACTTGGGATTCTGCTATGGATAGCGGTTTTGGAAATTACATGGATTTTATTCCGAAATCTTCAAACGGCAAAATAATTTCGTTCGTCAGCCGCAGTGTGGAAGCCTCTCCAGAAGATGCAATTACTGAAAATGGCGATGGAAATGTGCTTGTTTCCTATGCTGATTCAACGTATAATTTCATTGAAAACAATCGATGGAAAAAAAAACTGCTTACGCCAAAAGGCAAGATTTATAGGGAAGAAAAAATTACGGAGAAAAAGTATTTCGAAGTAAAATAATATATTAAAAAACTAAAATATGCTGTTTACCGCAACTTTCTCTGAGTTTTATGAAAAATTCAAAACTAGTCTTTCTGACGGAACTTTTGCTAAACTTACGTTTGCTAAGACCATTGGAAAAACTGAATTGAAAAATATTTTTATTCGTCCTGTTTTAGAAGAAAATGAATTGAAATTAGAACTGAAATTCCGATTTCAACAGGAAGAATTGTTTGAAATACATTCTATTGACAGTGCTTTTGACCGTCTGCTTCCGTTTATCAATAATCCTTTCTTGTCGGTAATTTTATTTACTACCGAATTTGATCTGACTTACAAATTGAACAAAAAAAAGGCGGTTAGTTTTACCGATCAAGCTCCAACTTTTGGGAATGCTAGTGAGGTTTTGTTGGAATATTTAAACAAAAAATAAAAACGCTATCAAAATTAAAATAGAGGATTACCAAATGGCATTCCTCTATTTTTTTATAATTTAGTCAATAATCATCTCCGGAATTTCCCCTTCAATAATCAAATTTCCTTCTGTTGCTTTTATAATTTCTTCTACTGAAACTCCGGGAGCTCTTTCCAAAAGCTTGAAACCTTCAGGAACGATTTCCAAAACAGCCAATTCAGTAACCACTTTTTTCACGCATCCAACGCCAGTCAGAGGCAAAGAACATCTTTTCAAAAGTTTTGATTCACCGGCTTTGTTGACGTGCATCATTGCCACGATAATATTTTCTGCAGAGGCGACCAAATCCATCGCACCGCCCATTCCTTTTACCATTTTTCCTGGGATTTTCCAGTTGGCGATGTCACCGTTTTCGGCAACTTCCATCGCTCCAAGAATGGTCAAATCTACTTTTTGGCTGCGAATCATTCCGAAACTAAATGCAGAATCAAAGAAACTCGCCCCAGGAAGCGTTGTAATGGTTTGTTTTCCCGCGTTGATTACGTCGGCATCTTCTTCTCCTTCGAAAGGAAACGGACCCATTCCGAGCACGCCATTTTCGCTTTGGAATTCTACCGAAATATCTTCACGAACATAATTGGCAACCAAAGTCGGAATTCCGATCCCGAGATTCACGAAATACTTGTCTTTGACTTCTTTTGCTATTCTTTTTGCAATATCTTCTTTTGATAACATAATTTAATAGTTTGATAATTTGAAATGGCATTGCTTTTTGCCAAATCTGATGGTTAAGCTTTGGTTGTGTCAAAATCCACCATCCATTCGATTCCGTATTTGTCTCTGAACATCCCAAAATAAGAACCCCACGGACTGTCACTCATCGGCATTTCAATGGTGCCGCCTGCAGAGAGTCCGAGGAATATTTTATCGGCTTCTTCACGGCTTTGCGCGCTGATTGAGATTTTAGACCTGTTTTCATTTTCACTCACTTTTCCCATAAATTCAGGAACGTCATTGCCCATCAAAATATTTGCGCCGATTGGCAGAGCAATGTGCATTATCTTATTTGCTTCACTTTCTGAAACGGTAAATTCAGGACTTGACAAATCTTTGAAGCGCATCACTTTAGCGAACTCGCCACCAAATACTGATTTGTAAAAAGTAAACGCTTCTTCAGCATTTCCGTTAAAATTGATATGAGGATTGATAAGTGCCATAATTTCTGTTTTTAAGTTTATACCCAATGTCTAAATGCAGTAATCTTCAATTTTCAATCAATAAATTCTCGAATTTATCTTTTTCTAGTGGTTCTTTGTTCAATTCTCTTCTCAAATTTCTCGCCTTGGAAAATTCGCTGTACCATAATTCCTGGAATGTGAATCTGATTTGGATCAAGACTTCCTGCAGGCACCAATTCTTCTACCTCAGCCACAGTAATGTTTGCGGCGCCAGCCATACAAGAATTGAAATTTCTAGCTGTTCCTTTGAAAATTAAATTTCCTGCTTCATCGCCTTTCCAAGCTTTTACGATTGCGAAATCAGCTTTGTAAGCTTCTTCCATGATGTGCATTTTTCCGTTGAATTCTCTAGCTTCTTTGCCTTCGGCTATTTCTGTTCCATAACCTGCTGGCGTAAAAAATGCTGGAATTCCGGCTTGCGCGGCACGGCATTTTTCTGCTAAAGTTCCTTGTGGCGTCAATTCTACGTCTAATTCGCCCGAAAGCATCTGGCGCTCGAATTCGGCGTTTTCTCCGACATACGAAGAAATCATTTTTTTAATCTGGCGCTTTTGAAGCAGTAATCCCAATCCGAAATCATCAACTCCGGCATTGTTTGAAATGCAAGTCAAATCAGTAACGCCTGTTTTTACTAATTCGGCAATGCTATTTTCAGGAATCCCGCAAAGTCCGAAACCGCCGAGCATGATGGTTTGCCCGTCTTTAATATCTTTCAGTGCATCACTCACCGATGCGACTTTTTTATTAATCATATAATGAATGTTTGTTTTGGAGGATAAATATATAAAAAAACGCCTTAAAAAAGGCGTTTCTATTAAAATTCGGAATGATTAAAAATCAAATTCGTCAGTATTTTGTTCTGGCTCAACAGCCGTCGTATCTTTTTTAGTCGGCGGTGTCCAGCAATCTACTTTTATAGATAAATTCTTAGGTCTTTCAAATGGTTCTTTAGAAACATTCAGCTCTTTATCAGCATAACATTTCTTCATAAATAATCCCCAAATCGGAAGTGCCATCACGGCTCCTTGTCCATAAGTAATGCTTTTAAAGTGAGCCGAACGATCTTCGTTTCCAACCCAAACTCCTGTTGCTAAATTCGGAACCATTCCTACAAACCAACCGTCAGATTGATTTTGCGTAGTTCCTGTTTTTCCTGCAATCGGATTTCTTAAAACATACGGATAGCCAGTCATCATTTCATAGCCGAAGCCTCCTCCGTCAGTTCTCAAACGTCCACCAGAACCGTATTGCGTAACGCCTTCTAAAAGTTTAATCACGGCATAAGCGATATCTTTATTCAAAACGTCATGCGATTCAGGAACAGCTTCAAAAAGCACCACTCCATTTTTATCTTCAATTCTTGTAATTACTTGTGGTTTCACATAAACTCCTTGATTTGCAAACGTGCTGTAAGCCGCAACCATGTCTTCCACAGTAATTTCAACAGCTCCCAAAGCAATCGAAGGCTGTGAAGGAATTTTAGAATTTACGCCTAATTTTTTTACCAAATCAATAACCGCATCCGGACCAACTTGGTCAATTAATTTAGCAGAAACCGTGTTGATAGAATTCGCCAAAGCAGCACTCAGCGTAGTCATTCCTTTATATGTTCCATTAGAATTTCTCGGCGTCCAAGTTTCAGTAACGTTGTGTCTTCCTTTCGGAATCGTGTATGGCGCGTCAATAATCGAATCACATGGCGAATATCCTTTTTGCTCAATTGCCGTCGCATAAACGAAAGGCTTGAACGTAGAACCAACTTGTCTCGCGCCTTGCCCTACGTGGTCATATTGGAAATGTTTGTAATTGATTCCTCCAACCCAAGCTTTTACGTGGCCCGTTTCTGGCTCCATGGCCATGACTCCGGTTTGAAGAAAATGCTTGTAATATCTGATGGAATCGTTTGGTGTCATGATCGTATCTTTTTCGCCTTTCCAAGTAAAAACGGTCATGTCGGTTTTTACGCTGAAAGATTTGGTGATTTCATCGTCGCTTTTCCCTTGGGCGCTCATTTGTCTCCATCTTTCGGAAGCTTTCCTTGCGCGGCTCATCAAAGCATCAGTTTCAGCATCGGATAATTTAATAAACGGTGCATTTTTGTTTGTTTTTGCCTGCTTGAAAAATTCTTTTTGCAAGTTTTCCAAGTGAGCTGTTACCGCTTCTTCTGCGTATAATTGCATTCTTGAATCAATCGTTGTGTAGATTTTCAAACCGTCGCGGTAAATGTCATATTCCCCGCTTCCGTCTTTTTTAGGATTATCTTTTGCCCAAGTTTTCATGAAATCACGAAGATATTCACGGAAATAAGTAGCAATTCCTTCGTTGTGATTTTCAGGATGGTAATCAAGAACCAATGGTTTTTTAGATAATGATTCTTTAGCCGCTTCTTCCAGATGTCCGTTTTTCACCATTTGGCCTAAAACCGTATTTCTTCGGTCAAAAACCATCTGTTTTCTTTTCTCTTTTATAGGATTAAAAAGTGACGGATTTTTCAGCATTCCTACCAAAACGGCAGCTTCTTCAATCTTCAAATCGCGAGGCTCTTTCCCGAAATATACTTTTGCCGCAGAACGAATTCCTACTGCATTGTTCACAAAATCAGCCTTATTAAAATACATAGCGATGATTTCCTGCTTTGTATATTGTCTTTCCAAACGGATGGCGATGATCCATTCTTTTACCTTTTGAACCATACGAAAAGGCAAGAATTTAGAACCTTCTCCGTGAAATAAAAGTTTTGCTAACTGCTGTGTAATCGTACTCGCACCGCCGCTTGTTCCAAAACTGCTGAAGGCTCTTAAAGTTCCTCTTCCGTCAATTCCTGAATGCTCATAAAAACGCTCATCTTCTGTTGAAACCAAAGCATCAACCAAGTGTTTCGGCAAATCAGAATATTTAATTGCCGTTCTGTTTTCGTTGTAAAACTTACCGATAGTTTCTCCGTCAGAAGAAATTACTTCCGTCGCAAGATTGGATTCCGGATTTTCAAGTTCTTCAAAAGAAGGCATCGAGCCGAAAAGTCCCCAGGATGCAAAAAGGAAAAACAAAATAATTCCGGCCATTCCATACAAGAAAATCTTCCAGAATTTTTTGTTGTAATATTTGAAATCCTTCGCTGCTGTATTATTTTTTTTAACTGCCATAACGTTAGTCTAATTTTTCTATTCTAAAGCCTACTTCGGTAATACCTTTCAATTCCTTCTCTCCGGCCACTTTTCCTGACTGGCGAATGGCTTGCTGGATCCCGATTTTGTAATCTCCGATAGCTGAAAATTTATATTTTTCTTTATAAAAAAGCTTGCTTTCTTTTACATCTGAAAATCCCTCGCCTAATAATTTTCCGTCTGCTTCGGCCATTTGGTATTGAAGTGTATCGACTTTTGTCATGCCTCCAGGGGTTTCCATTGAAACAATCAAAAAGATATTATTAAACGGATAATCATTGTTAGAACGCAGATTCAAGAACAAGTCATATCGTTCAGTCGTGTCTTGATTGTTGTAAGTAAAATTCGCAATGCTGTCTTTCTGCCAAGCCTCTCCAACCGTTTTATATTGGTCGAAAACTCTTTTTTTATCGCAGGAAACCAGCAGCAAAACTGTAAAAAGAATCAGGAAACTATTTCTCAGGATCATTTTTCTTAGCGGGTATTATTTTGTTATCAGGTTTATTCTCGTTTGCAGGTCTTGGCGGCCTGTTTTTTTGATTGTTATTTCTGTTTGGATTTGGCTTTTGTCCAGCGTTTGGCGATTTTTCCTGCGGATTGGCGTTTTGGTTTGGATTCGGCTTTTGTTCTCTATTTTGTGCTTTCCCTTGCGGATTTGCGTTTGGATTCTGATTTGGTTTTGGTTCAGAATTTGGCGCTTTTCCTTGTGGATTGGCATTCGGATTCTGGTTTGGGTTCGGCTTTTTATTCGGAACAATTTTTTGGCTCTGCGTTCTCTCTCCAGCAGGTCTTTGAATCGCCGGACCGTTTGCTACAGCTTCGCCTTCTTTGCGTTTTTTGTTCGGTCTTTTCTTTTTCTTCGGCTGGTCAAAACGCGTCAAACTCTCTTGTCCCATCGCATTGTTGAAATCTTGCAACGGTTCTTTTACTTCTTCCAAAGCATAGTCTTCAAGCGACGCCACTTTTCTTTTTTCTTTATTTTCAGCTATAATTTCGTTGACTTGCTCAATTTTTAAAACGTGCCAGTTGGCAAAATTATTGGTATAAGCAAACCACATTAGTCCTTTAAAAATGTCTTGTTTTTGGCAGATGGCATCGCCGGCGTCAGTATGCAATTTGATATCAAAATCAGGAAAACTTTTCAAAGCATCCATGTAAGTGTCTAATTCATAGTTCAAACAGCACTTCAATTTCCCGCATTGTCCCGCCAATTTCTGCGGATTCAATGACAGCTGCTGATATCTTGCCGCCGAAGTATTTACGCTTCTGAAATCCGTAAGCCAAGTCGAACAGCAAAGCTCTCTTCCGCAAGAACCGATACCGCCCAAACGTGCCGCTTCTTGACGAAAACCTACTTGTTTCATCTCGATTCTAGTGCTGAATTCTTTGGCAAAATCCTTAATCAACATACGAAAATCGACACGATCATTGGCGGTGTAATAAAAAGTCGCCTTTGATCCATCGCCTTGAAATTCGATATCAGAAATTTTCATTTCTAGTTTTTGGGCAATTGCCAATTCACGGGCACGAACCTTCATCGGCTCTTCTTTTGCACGTGCTTCTGACCAAATATCGATATCTTTTTGAGAGGCTTTTCTGTAGATTTTTGCTATTTCTGCACTTTTGTGATTCACGCCTTTTTTCTTCATCTGAATTTTAACCAATTCTCCGGTCAAAGTGATGATTCCAATGTCGTGGCCTGGAGACGCTTCTGTTGCCACAATATCTCCAATGCTTAAAGTCAGTTTTTCTGTATTTCTGTAAAATTCTTTTCTTCCGTTTTTAAAGCGTATTTCTACACAGTCAAAAGGCGCTTCTCCGTTGGGAAGGCTCATGTTTGAGAGCCAATCGAAGACCGTTAATTTATTGCAGCTATCGGTGCCGCAAGTCCCTTTATTTTGACAGCCTTTTGGCGCACTGCCATCAGACGTTGAACAACTTGTACAGGCCATAATTTTATATAGATGTTGCGATTTACGCAACTTAAAATTCGTAAAATGTTTTGAGCGTAAAGATAGCAATTTTTAATTTGAACTTGCAAAGGCAGAAACTCGCTCATTTTCAAAGCATTTAAGCCTAAAACAAAAAACCTATCTCACTCACATGAAATAGGTTTAACGTAAAAATGGAAGAAATATTCTATTCTAAAATCTTATATAATTTGTCAGAAAGGCGAATTCTGAATGGAAGGCTGAAGGTTACTTTATCGCCTTCTTTTGCTTCATCACTCTGTTTTCCGTTGACATACATTGCTGTGATTTTTAGCGTCTGGTTTCCTGTTGTTGGTCCGGAAATCAAGATGTTGTCACCGATTTTGAGTGTATCTTTTTCCATCAAGAATTGCCCGACTTCTGATTTTGGAAAATAATGCTCTGCTTTTCCGATCAAAGTCTTTTTTATTTTAATTTTCTGGCGGATGTCTTTTGGTTTTGCAATTTCGCTTTCGGTAAGATCTGCTTTGGCAAGCGCTACATCTGATAAAGCTCCAGAATGTTTGAACTTTAGATTTTCTGACTTTCCTTTTCTGAAAATCATATTGCCGTTTTTTACGCCACGGCGCATTTTTACTTGGTCTGCCAATGACATGTGGATGATTTCCTGGCATTCAGTCGAACAGCAGTTTTCCATTGCAGCCTTGCATTCGTCACATTGGATGAACAATAGATGACAGCCTTCATTTTCGCAATTCGTATGATTGTCGCACGGTTTCCCGCATTGGTGGCATTGCGATAAAATATCGTCGGTGATTCTTTCGCCCAATCTGTGGTCAAACACGAAGTTTTTTCCTAAGAATTTGCTTTCGATATTTTCTTCCTTGATTTGCTTGGCGTAATTGATAATCCCACCTTCTAATTGGAATACATTTTTAAATCCTTGGTGCTTGAAATAAGCCGAAGCTTTCTCGCAGCGAATTCCTCCGGTGCAATACATTACCAAATTTTTATCTTCCTTGAAATCTTTCAGCTGCTCGTTGATAATCGGCAAAGATTCACGAAAAGTTTCTACGTCTGGCGTAATCGCACCTTTAAAATGGCCAATTTCACTTTCGTAATGGTTTCTGAAATCCACGACAATCGTATTTGGATCTTCTAGAATTTCGTTGAATTCTTTTGCTTTCAGGTGAACGCCGATGTTGGTCACGTCAAAAGTGGCGTCATTCAATCCGTCGGCAACAATTTTATCGCGGACTTTCACGGTCAATTTCAAAAAAGAATGGTCGTCATGTTCCACAGCCACATTCAAGCGGATGCCTTTCATGAAATCATAAGCTTCCAAAGTTTCACGGAAAGCTTCAAAATTTTCTGCAGGAACTGACATCTGGGCATTGATTCCTTCGTGGGCGACATAAGTTCGTCCCAAGGCGTCAAGTTCATTCCAAACTATAAATAAATCGTCGCGAAATTTTTTAGGATCTTCAATTTTGGCATACGCATAGAAAGACAAAGTCAGTCTTTGTTTTCCGGCTTGGTCAATCAGCTCGGCTCTTTCTTCTGCGCTTAAGGTGTTGTACAGTTGCATGCTATAAACGTTTTAAGTGAGAATTGTGATTCTGTTTTTAGAATCGGGTGCAAAAATAGGCAAAACTTTAGTTATTTGAAAATGACAAATATCATGTGGGAATTTTTGCGGATTTTTTATGGATGAAGGTTTTTCGGACGCGGATTTTGGCGGATGAAACAGATTTGCGCGGATTTTTTATTTTTCTGAAATTATATTCTTTTGATTTCGTGACCTACAAATTCTTCTAAAGTTTCAAAAATTTCATCTACAGAAAGCACTTCAAAATCAGGATGTGATTTTAAAAAATTAGCATTCAATGTGATAAGATTTTCTTCCAATTCAAAAAAAGTATCGCTGTTCAAGGAATCTCTTACTGGGTTTACGCCCTCTAATTTTCCTTTCAAAAATTTATTGAGTTTCACGCTGCTCATCAATTTCACTTTTTTGGATTGCTGTTGGAACAATTCCAAGTGTTTTTCGGCTCCAATTAAGGCTAAGCCTTCTTCTATGAGTTCGTTCAATTCTTTGTCCCAACCCGATTTGTGAACGAATTGAGCAAAATTTCCTTCTGAAAGTTGCGTCCAATAATAATCTAGATAATAGCTCATCAGTGCGTCTTCATGAATCAAATCGTCGTCGACTTTTTCTTCGCGCATTAAATTGATTATTGAAATATTGGAAAGAATCACGTCGTGCGGATTTTCACTGTTCATTGCTGTTTCTGAAACTATTATTTTCCCGAATTCCATTTTTTTAAATTTTAAAGTAGCTGCAAATTTCAATTAAATAGTTGAGCGATAAAATATTTTTTGGATTAAACTTGATACTGAAAACAAAAAAAGCCACATTCTTAAAATGTAGCTTTCTGTATAAAATGCAAACTTTCTTATTTCGCTTTCATCGGTGGCAAATCAAATGCAGCTGCATCGTGTTCAAAACCATTTCGGTGTGCACCATCGCAAAAGGGTTTGTTTGCTGACAAGCCGCAACGGCAAAGTCCTAGAGCAGTTCTGCCCTGTAAATCATATACGTTTCCTTCTGGATCAACGATTTCGAAATCGCCGTCAATTTTTATAAATCCGTTTTTTGTAACGGTTAATTTTGTCTTACTCATGAATCTCTTTTTTGGAGTTCAAAGATGGCAAAATATATTTGAAGGAAATGAAGCTTTTGTGCTGTTTTTACTCTTGAAAGCCCAATTTACAATGGTTCTAATTTAGCGGATAAATTTATTCTGTTTTCAATTCATCATCCTTTTTCTGCTGATTCATTTTGGCAACCAAAGCTTTCATACGTGCCGTTTTTTCTCTTTTTTCTTCTTGGAGTTTGGCTTTCTTGCGATTTAATAATTTGGTATGCAAAGCCTTATTTTTTGTGTTTTTTTCGGGTCCTTTTGCCATAGTTTTCAATTCTTTAGCTGCAAAGATAAAGGAATATTTGAGAACGGAATATCGACAACGGTTTTCACGCAATGGCCAGAAAATTTAAAAAAATGCCCGATGTTTCTCAAATAGCCCCGATGTTTGGGAAAAGCCTTTTGTGGCGGGGTTCGCCATAAAAGCTTTGGAAAGACAGCGGGAAAATGGATTGCGGATAAGAGAATGACGATTCGCTTCTAATAATAATTTGGCATTTTAGGTATTTCAGCGGTAATAGATTAATTTTGCCTACTTATTTAAAGAAAAAGATGATACAGAATCCAAAAAGATATACGATTACGGCGGCTTTGCCTTATACTAACGGCCCGATTCACATTGGGCATTTGGCGGGAGTTTATGTTCCTTCTGATATTTATGCTCGATTTTTGCGTTTGCAAAATCGCGATGTGGCGTTCATTTGCGGCAGCGACGAACACGGCGTGGCGATTTCGATGAAAGCGAAAAAAGAGGGAATCACGCCTCAGGAAGTGATTGATAAATATGACGGAATCATCAGAAAATCGTTTGCTGATTTCGGAATTTCTTTTGATAATTATTCGCGTACTTCGGCGAAAATCCACCACGATACGGCTTCTGAATTTTTCAGAAAACTGTATGACAATGGCGATTTTATCGAGGAAATAACAGAGCAATTGTACGATGCAAAAGCGAATCAGTTTCTAGCAGATCGTTTTGTGGTTGGAACTTGCCCGAGATGTGGTCATGAAGGAGCTTACGGAGATCAATGCGAAAATTGCGGATCAACTTTGAATGCTACGGATTTGATTAATCCGAAATCGACGATTACCGGAGAAACTCCAATTTTAAAAGCAACAAAACACTGGTTTTTGCCTTTGGACCGATATGAGGATTTCTTGAGAGAATGGATTTTAGTCGGACATAAAAATGATTGGAAACCGAATGTTTACGGTCAGGTAAAATCGTGGATTGACGGTGGTTTAGAGCCTCGTGCCGTAACCAGAGATTTAGATTGGGGAATTGACGTTCCGGTTGAAGGTGCCGAAGGAAAGAAATTATATGTGTGGTTTGACGCACCTATCGGCTACATTTCTTCGACGAAAGAATGGGCTTTGAGAGAAGGAAAAGATTGGGAACCATATTGGAAATCGGAAGACACGAAGCTGGTTCATTTCATCGGAAAAGATAATATCGTTTTCCATTGTATTATTTTTCCAGCGATGTTGAAGGCTGAAGGAAGTTATATTTTGCCGGACAACGTTCCTGCAAATGAGTTTTTGAATTTGGAAGGAAATAAACTTTCGACTTCTAAAAACTGGGCCGTTTGGCTGCACGAATACTTGGAAGATTTTCCAGATAAACAGGATGTTTTGCGTTATGCATTGACATCGAATGCTCCAGAAACTAAGGATAATGATTTTACTTGGAAAGATTTCCAAGCGAGAAACAACAACGAATTGGTGGCAATTTTTGGTAATTTCATCAATAGAGTTGTGGTTTTGACGAATAAATATTACGACGGGATTGTTCCTACTCCAAATGAGTTTTCTGAAGTGGATGAAGCGACTTTGGCTGAATTAAAAGCGTATCCTGCAGTTATCGCAAGTTCTGTGGAACGTTACAGATTCAGAGAAGGGTTGGGCGAATTGATGAATGTGGCGCGTTTAGGAAATAAATATTTGGCGGATGAAGAACCTTGGAAAGTGATAAAAGATAATCCGGAAAGAGTGAAAACGCAAATGTATGTTGCCTTGCAGATTGCTGGCGCTTTGAGCGTTTTGGCGGAGCCATTTTTGCCTTTTACATCTGAAAAATTAAAAAGAATCTTGAATGCAACTCCAACTTCCATTTCAACTTTTGGAATTACGGATGAAACTGCTGTTTTGGCTGAAGCTAAAAATAATTCAGGATTAAGCTGGAGCGACATTTCTGAAAACTCAGATTTGATTCCGAGTGGACATAAAATTGGAGAGGCAGAATTGCTTTTCGCTAAAATCGAAGACGAAGAAATTCAAAAACAGATCGACAAATTGGAAGCTACAAAAACAGCCAACAAAGCAGAGAACAAAAAATTAGAACCACAAAAAGAGGCTATTCAGTATGAAGATTTCGCAAAAATGGATTTGCGTGTTGGAACTATCTTGGAAGCGGAGAAAATGCCTAAAGCAAACAAACTTTTAGTCTTGAAAGTCGATACCGGAATTGACGTAAGAACAATCGTTTCTGGAATCGCAGAAAGCTTTACTCCAGAAGAAATTGTGGGTAGAAAAGTGACCGTTTTGGTCAATCTTGCTCCAAGAGCTTTGCGTGGTGTGGAAAGTCAAGGTATGATTTTGATGACTACGAATGGAGAAGGGAAATTGGTTTTTGTAAATCCGGATGCTGAAGTGGGGAATGGCGAAACAATAAATTAAAAATTAGAACTCAGATTTCACAGATTTTCACAGAGTAAATTTTAAAGAAAACCTGTGGAATCTGTGTTTAAAAACAACTACAATGAACATCAAAGTAATCGCTTTTGACGCCGACGATACCTTATTCGTGAACGAGCCTTATTTTCAGGAAACAGAAGAGAAATTCTGTGGCTTGATGAATGATTATCTTTCAAAACAAGGAATTTCTCAGGAACTTTTTAAAGTAGAAATTGACAATTTGCCTCTTTACGGGTACGGAATCAAAGGCTATATCCTGTCGATGATTGAAGCTGCGATGAAAATTTCAGAAAAAACCATCAGCATTCAAGTTGTCGATAAAATCTTGGAATACGGAAAAGAATTACTCCAAAGACCAATCGAATTATTAGACGGAGTGGAAGAAACTTTGCAGGCTTTACACGGAAAATACAAACTGGTTGTAGCCACAAAAGGCGATTTATTAGACCAAAGAAGAAAGCTTCATAATTCAGGATTGGGACATTATTTTCACCATATCGAAGTGATGTCTGACAAGCAAGAAAAAGATTATCGCGATTTATTAGGCCGTTTGGAAATACAGCCTGAAGAGTTTTTTATGATCGGAAATTCCTTGAAATCAGATGTCTTGCCTGTTTTAGGAATTGGCGGTCACGCAGTTCACATTCCGTTTCACACGACTTGGGCTCACGAAAAAATCGACCACGAAGTGAAGCATAATAACTTTAGAGCGGTGGAAAAAATCACTCAAGTTTTGCCTTTTTTGCTATAAAATAAATTACCGCAGATTCGCAGATTTTTCTGGATTTTGCAAAGAAAAAAAATTCGTGAATTCGTGGCGAAAAATCTGCGACCCGAGACCGAAGGGCGAACAGACGAAGTAATCTGCAATCCTTAAAAAATGAAAACGAAATTAGACTTAAACACTTGGCCAAGAAAAGAACATTTTGAATTTTTTAGTAAATTCGAAGAGCCTTTTTTCGGAATTGTAGCCAATATCGATTGCACAAAGGCTTATGAAACTTCAAAGAAAAACGGAGTTTCATTTTTTTTATATTATCTTCATAAAACGCTCTCGGCAGTAAATTCGGTGGAGAATTTCCGCTATAGAATTGAGAATGGGGAGATTTATATTTTTGACAGAATCGACGCTTCGGCAACATTGACGCGCGATGACAATACTTTTGGATTTTCGTTAATCCAATTTTATTCAGATTTTGAGACATTTAAAGAAAAAGCTTTGGAAGAAATTGAAAGAGTCAGAAACACGCCGGGACTTTTTACCCGAAGTTTTGAAGTCGATAATTTGATTCATTTTTCAGCAATTCCGTGGGTTGATTTTACGTCACTTTCGCATGCGAGAAGTTTTGCTTTTCCAGACAGCTGTCCGAAGATTTCTATAGGAAAAATGGTAGTTGCCGAAGATGGAAAACGTTCCATGGCAGTTTCTGTTCATGTCCATCACGGCTTGATGGACGGTTTTCACGTTGGCGAATTTTTCACTAAATTTCAAGAGTTTATGGATTCTTAAACTTGCGGTATTGTTTTTGAGCAAGAAAATAAAAATGTAGGCTATGAAAAAATTATTATTTGCGCTTTTTGTTTTTGCTTCTTTTACAGCTTCTTTTGGCCAGACTTTATTGGCTTCCCATCCTTTGGAACTAAAAAAATCCAAGAGCACGCATCAGATTTTGAATGCTGTAAATTCTAAAAATCAAGTTTTTATTTTTGCCGCTGATAAGGAAAAAGTAAAAGTCTTGAAATACAGCCCCTATTTATTTTTTTCGGATAGCCTTACCATAAATCGACCTGACAAAGAATATGAATTCATGGCTGGATATGGCTTTGAAAATGACGGAAATCCTTGTTTATATTGGGCTTCTGAAGATTTCAAGAAGATGCAATCGGTTTGGGTCAATTTCGAGACCAAAATCAATAAAATAGATAATTTTCAATTTGAATTCAAAGACGAATCGATCTTGAATACTTTCAGCGAAAATAATTCTTTCTATATTTTGACTTTGCCGAAGAAAGAAGATAAGCTCAAATTTTATGTTTTGAACAAAGGCGAAATGGACGAAAAAGTGTTGGATTTTTCTTCGTATAAATTCACCAATTCACAAGGAAAATCAAGGTCTTTCAACGAATTGATTACGGAAGAAGGTATTGAAATGATTGATACAAAAGCACTAAATCCTTTATTCAAATGTGTTGGAAAATCAAAAATGTACCTTTCAGGAAATCGAATGATTCTCACTTTTGATTCCAATACCAAAACCCAAGTTTTAGAAATCGACCTTAATAACTTTACGATTTCCGAAAAAAATATTCCACAGCAAGCGATGGCTAAAAACATAGGAAAATCAAATTCCTATTACTTTCAAGACAAATTATATATGCTTAAAACGAATGAGGAAGAATTGTCAATTGCTGCCGTTGACTTGAAATCTCAGGAGGTAATTAAAAAATATTACGCCGATACAAAAGACACGATTTCCTTTAGAAATTCACCGCTTTTCAGCCAAACTGGAGAGCAGCAGGGACGTGCTTTAAAAAACACTAAAAAATTCCTGCAGCGTTTGGATGCTTCTGAAGTCGGGCTTTCTGTTTACAAAACTCCGAATTCAATAATGGTAACTGTTGGTGGCGTAAGAAATGTTAGTTCGGCCGGAAACATGATCATCGGAATTACCGCTGGAGTTGCCATGGTGGCGACCGGAAGCGGCGGTGACGTAGGCAGTTTTTTTAATGCAGGAGATTTGCAATCTACGTATTTTGAAGCTCTGTTTGATGATAAATTTGAACACCAAAACGTACCTCAACAAGGACTGGCTGTAGATTCTATTTCACAGTTTTTAAGTGAAAACGATGTGACTTTGCAATCTGTTTTTGCTTTCAAAGACTATTATATTTTAGGCTATTACGATTTAAAAAAGAAGGAATATGTAATGCGTAAATTTGAAGATGTTGCAGATTAGCAGCATTTCATTTCTTTATAAATCTCTAAAAAACAAACCCTTATCTTAAAGCGTAGCAATGACGGAACGTTTTATATCTTTTTGCATTTTCACAAAAATTTAAAATTTGTTTAATTTTGTGAATTCGCCAAATGTCGCTTTTTTATATTTTTTAAAATACATCTCCTAATACTGTCCTTTTTATGCTTGGTGCTTCAATAGATATATTTCTATGTGAAGAAATTTTATAGTGCTTTAATTTTAAAAACTACTTCAAATTCAAAAAATTTACCACAACAATGTTTAATGTTTTCATAAAAACATTAAACAAAAATTAATTTTTAAATAACTTAGTAGTACACAAAAACCTATAAAATACAACAATATGAAAAAATTACTAAAAAAAATTGGGCTTTTGGCATTGTGCAGTTTGCCATTTATTTCTTGCAGCAGCGATGATGATACAGTTTCGACTCCACAGAGTGAAACGATTGCAGCAATTGCATCAAGAAATGCAGATTTGAGCATCTTAGTCGATGCCCTTGAAAGAACAGATTTAGTTTCTACTTTAAACGGATCTGGAGAATTTACAGTATTTGCACCAACAAACGCTTCTTTTACTGCTTTCCTTCAAGCAAATGGTTTTGCAAATCTTGATGCGGTTCCAACAAATGTATTGAAAGAAATTTTATTGAATCACGTTGTAAGCGGCGAACTTACAGCATCAGAATTAACAACAGGCTATGTGAAAACATTGGCCAAAGGAAGCGCTTCTTCAACAAACACATTGAGCCTTTTTGTAAATACGGCTAACGGAGTTGTTTTAAATGGTGGTACTGCAAATAACGGTGCCACGGTTGTAACGGCAGATGTTCAAGCAAGCAATGGTGTTGTTCACGTTATTAACGGCGTTTTGGCTTTGCCTACTGTTGTAAATCACGCCATTGCAAATCCAAACTTTTCTGTTTTAGTACAAGCCTTAACTAGAGAAGACCAGCCTGACTTTGTAGGAATTCTTTCAGGAACACCAAATTCTCCTTTTACTGTTTTTGCTCCAACGAATGCTGCTTTCACAAGTGTGCTTACTGAATTGAATTTGTCAGGCTTAAATGCCATACCACAATCTGTTTTAGAAAACACATTAAAGTATCATGTTGTGGTTGGAGCTAATGTATTGTCAACGAATTTAACCGCAGGAAGCGTTACCACATTTCAAGGCCAAAGTTTTAATGTTGGCTTGACAGGTGGAGTAAAAATCACAGATGCAAGCGGAAGAGTAAGTAATGTTGTTGCAACTGATGTTCAAGCCTCAAATGGCGTCATCCATGCAATTGATAAAGTATTGCTTCCATCTCTATAATTTTGTGTTAGGTATATTGGTAGAGAAAAGGTACTGTATATCAGTACCTTTTTTATTAATTTACTTTTAGATTATCTGTAATTACTTGCCGCCTAATAATAAAACCTCGTTCACAACAACTTCAGTTACATATCTTTTCTCTCCGTTTTTATCGTCATAACTGCGGTGCGTCAATTTTCCTTCCACAGCAAATTGATTTCCTTTTACCACATATTTCTCAATGATTTCAGCCGTTTTTCCCCAAGCGACAAGATTGTGCCATTGCGTATCGGTGATTTTTTCCCCTTTGTCATTGGTGTAATTTTCATTTGTGGCGATTGTCAGCGTTGCTAATTTTTTTCCTCCGTCGAAGGTTTTAATTTCTGGATCTTTTCCTGCGTTTCCGATTAATTGTACTTTGTTTCTTAATGCGTTCATGGCTTCTAATTTTAAATTGTTAGTAATAATTGATGTTTAAATCAACATGGCAAAGATGCGGCAAATCCAAAAAATTAGTCGGTAATCAACCATTTACTTTCGGTTGTAATTGCTTGTAAGCGTTTGCAAACAGAAAATATATTGCGTAACTTTCGAGGAAAAGTACATTTTATGCAGACGGAAATTAATAAAGTAGAGCTACGAAATTTACAGATTGAAGACTATAAGCAGCTGAAAACATCGATGCTTCATTCTTATGAAGAATTAGACGAGCCTTATTGGCGAGAAGAAGAAATAAAAAAATTGCTCGATGTCTTTCCTGACGGGCAGTTGGTAATTTTAGTAGACGAAAAAGTCGTAGGATCGGCGCTTTCCATCTTGGTAAATTATAAAAAAGCAAGTTCAAACCACACCTATGAAAAAATCACGGGCAATTATACATTTTCAACCCATGATCCTGAAGGCGAAGTTTTGTATGGAATTGACGTTTTCATAAGCCCAGAATACCGCGGTTTGCGTTTGGGACGAAGATTGTATGACGCAAGGAAGGAATTATGCGAAACCATGAACTTGAAATCTATAATTTTTGCTGGAAGAATTCCGAAATATTCTCAATATGCTGATGAAATTACGCCAAAAGAATATATTGACAAAGTACGTTTGAAAGAATATTACGATCCGGTTTTGTCTTTTCAGCTTAGCAATGATTTTCACGTATTGAAGATCATGAAAAATTATTTGGAAGGAGATGTGAGCTCTCAAGAATACGCCGTTTTGCTAGAATGGAACAACATTTATTACGAAAAAAGTCCGAAATTAATTAATGCAAGGAAAAGCGTAATCCGTTTAGGATTAGTGCAATGGCAAATGCGCCCGTTGGCAAATTTGGAAGCGCTTTTTGAACAATCTGAATTTTTCATAGATGTAGTTTCTGGCTATAACAGCGATTTTGTACTTTTTCCAGAATTGTTTATTGCACCGCTGATGGCCGATTTTAATCATTTGACGGAAGCCGATGCCATTCGAGAAATTTCCCATTTTACAGAACCTATCCGCAAGAAATTTCAAGAATTTGCCATTGCTTACAACATAAATATTATCACCGGAAGCATGCCTTACACAGAAGACGGAAATTTATATAACGTAGGTTTTTTGTGCAAGCGCGACGGAACTTCAGAAATGTACACCAAGATTCATATTACGCCAAACGAAGTCCAATATTGGGGAATGAAAGGCGGTTCTGAAATCAGGACTTTTGACACCGATTGCGGGAAAATCGGAATCATGATTTGTTATGACGTCGAATTTCCAGAAATGGCAAGATTGATGGCCGATGAAGGAATGGAAATTCTTTTTGTGCCGTTTTTGACTGATACCCAAAATGCTTACACGCGCGTGAAGCTTTGCGCTCAGGCCCGTGCGATTGAAAATGAATGTTATGTCGCGATTGCCGGATGCGTAGGAAATCTGCCAAAAGTGAACAACATGGACATTCAATATGCCCAAGCAGCCGTTTTTACGCCTTCCGATTTTGCGTTTCCAAGTAATGGAATCAAGGCAGAAGCTACGCCAAATACCGAAATGACTTTGATTGCCGACGTCGATTTAGACATGCTAAAAAAACTGCACGAACAAGGAAGTGTTAGGATCCTGAAAGACAGGCGTGATGATTTATATAAGATTAAAAAGCTGAAATAGAAAAAATTATTTATGTTTGTGTAAGAAAAGGAAGTGTAAAGTTTTCTCAAAATAATAATTTTCAGGAAATGCACAAATCTATAAACCAAAAAGCACTATTCTATGCCAAAATCATGTCTAGAATGCGAGGAAAAAATTATCGGCCGGGAAGACAAAAAATTTTGTTCTGACGGTTGCCGAAATGCTTACAACAACAAAATAAATAAAGATTCTACAAATTTAATGCGTAATATTAACAACAAGTTACGTAAAAATTACAGAATTTTATGCGATATAAATAGTGACGGAAAAACAAAGGCATCTCGATCTAAGCTTTTGAGCAAGGGTTTTGATTTTGAGTTTTTTACAAGTATCCTCCACACAAAAACAGGAAATACTTATTATTTTCTATACGACCAAGGATATTTGGTGCTTGAAAATGATTTTTTTATGTTGGTTAAAAAAGATATTTAACGCCAAAATCCTGAGGCTGAATGAAAAAAAATTACAAATTCCTCTTAACTGCCTTGCTTGTCGCAGGGATAATTTACGGCGTTTTTTTTGCCCTAATGCCACAATCGCTACCCGATGATGAAGTTCCTCTAGGCGAATTTTCTACAAAAAGAGCTTTGCAGCAAGTGGAAGCAATGACAAAAGAACCGCATTATGTAGGTTCAGAAAATCATAAATCGGTCGCTTCCTATTTAGAAAAAGAATTGCAAAAGCTAGGATTAGAAACTACAGTCCAAGAAGGCTATTCGTTGACAGAATGGGGGAATTTATCCAAATCCAGAAATATTTTAGCCCGAATAAAAGGTTCTGGAAACGGAAAAGCCTTATTGCTTTTATCACATTATGACAGCGCGCCGCATTCCTCCTCGCTTGGCGCCAGCGACGACGCTTCGGGAATCGCAACTATTTTAGAAAGCGTTCGTGCTTTTTTAGCCAATAAATCAGCTAACAAAAATGATATCATCATCTTATTTTCGGATGGAGAAGAGTTAGGATTAAACGGAGCGGCTTTGTTTGTAAGCGAACATCCATGGGCAAAAGAAGTTGGTTTAGTCTTGAATTTGGAAGCACGAGGAAGCGCCGGACCATCATATATGTTAATGGAAACCAACGAAGGAAACGCGAAAATGGTGAAAGAATTCACAGAAGCAAATCCTGATTATCCGGTTTCAAATTCTTTGATGTATAGTATTTACAAAATGCTTCCGAATGATACTGACTTGACGGTTTTTCGGGAAGAAGGGAAAATCCAAGGCTTCAATTTTGCATTTATTGACGATCATTTTAATTACCATACACAGCAAGACAACTTGCAAAATTTGAGTTCGAAGACTTTGGCGCACCAAGGAACTTATTTGGTGCCGCTGTTGAATTATTTTGCAAATGCCGATCTGAGTTCGCTGAATTCTTCTGAAGATTACGTTTATTTCAACACTCCTTTTACTTTTGTAAGCTATCCTTTTTCTTGGAATTTCATACTCGTAATTATCGCCGGAATTCTTTTCATCTTCTTCGTATTTATAGGAATCGGAAAAAGAGCTCTGTCTCCAACAGAAATCTTAAAAGGATTTTCACCGCTTTTCGCCTCGCTTTTAGTTTCTTCCGCTGTCGCCTTTTTAGGATGGAAAGCCATCAATGAATTTTATCCGCAATACAAGGACATCCTTCACGGATTTACTTACAACGGACATTCTTATATCGGATTTTTTGTCTTTTTAAGCTTGGCAATAAGTTTTGCTTTTTACAAGAAATTCTACTTTGACAATCAAGCCATGAGTTTTGCCGTAGCGCCAATTTTACTTTGGATTTTAATCAATGTGGCACTCGCTTTTTTCCTTCCTGGTGCTGGATTTTTCATTATTCCGGTTTTTTGCAGTATTCTTATGCTTGGCATTTTTGTCATTACGGAACGAAATAATTGGATTATAAATTTAATCTTAAGCATTCCCGCATTTATAATTTTTGCTCCTTTTATAACCACTTTCCCAATCGGATTAGGACTGAAGCTTTTAGCCGGAAGCGCCGCTTTGACCGTTTTACTATTCACTTTGCTCCTGCCTATTTTTGGCTATTTCCCGAAGAAAGGAAACTGGGGATTGCTAATGGTTTTAATCGCTCTCGGATTTTTGATTGACGCGCATATTCATTCGGGTTATGAAATAGGAAAGGCGAAACAGAACAGCCTTTTGTATGTTTATGACAATGACACGAACAAAGCGCTTTGGGTCACTTATGATAAAAATTTAGACATTTGGGCGAAAAATTATTTGGGCGAAAATCCGAAAAATGCAGATGAACTTTCAGCTTATAATTTGTTCAGTAAATACAATTCAAAATTTACCTATTCAAATGTGGCGCCAGCAAAAGATTTGGCCGGGCCAACGATTGAATTTGTCAGGGACGAAGTGATAAAAAATCAGCGCTATTTGACAATAAAAATCACTCCGAATCGAAAAGTAAACCGCTATGATATTTTTGCGCATGAAAACCTTACGTTCCATAATTTGAGAACCAACGGCGTGAAACATATCAATCAAGAAGGTTCTGCTTTCAAGCGAAACGGACGAAAATTATTGAGTTATTATGTAACTGACAATGAACCTTTGGAGATGCGATTCAGCGTGGATTCAAAAGCCGTTTTAGACATGGAATTGATGGAATCGTCGTTTGATTTATTGTCAAACAAAATGTTTACCGTTGCAAAACGCGAAAATTGGATGATGCCGACGCCTTTTGTATTAAATGATGCTGTTGTACTAAAACAAAAAATAAAGCCCAATTTCAAGCAAGAAATCGTTCCTGCAGCGATTTTAGACAGCGTTTCACCAATAACTCCTGAAGTAAATGTCCAAAATTAGTATTCTCGGCTGCGGCTGGTTAGGTTTGCCGTTGGCAAAATCATTGTTAGAGAAAAAGCACGAATTAAAAACCTCAACGACTTCCCCAGAGAAAATGGAGAAGTTGGAAAATTTAGGATTAAATCCATATCTGATTTCAGTCTCTAAAAACGGAATTGAAGGAAATATTTTCAACTTTTTAGAAGATTCTGAAATTCTGATTATTGATATTCCGCCAAAAATTGGCACTAATGAAAAGGAAGATTTTACGGCAAAAATTAGAAGCCTGATTCTGGAAATTGAGAAATCTTCTGTAGAAAAAGTTTTATTCGTAAGCGCAACTTCTGTTTATGACGACGATGAAAATTTCAGAATAATTACTGAAGAAACTCCTGAAAATCCAGAGACAAAAAGCGGAAAGCAACTTTTAGAATCGGAAAGATTATTATTAGCAAACACGAATTTCAAAACAACAAGCCTTCGTTTTGGAGGTTTGTATGGAGAAGAACGCCATCCGATAAAATACTTATCGGGAAGAAACGGCATTGCAAATCCGGATGCGCCGATTAATCTGATTGGATTAAATGATTGCATTGGAATCATAGAAAAAATCATAGAAAAAGAGGCTTGGAATCAAGTTTTCAATGGCGTAAATCCGCAGCATCCGTCAAGAAAAGAATATTACAATGGCAAAGCTTTGTCTTTAGGATTGCCTTTGGTTGGGTTTGATGAAAGTAAAGTTTCTGTTGGGAAGATTATTGACAGTGGGAAAGTTGTTTCTGTTTTGGTACATGATTTTGCTTCACAAATTTAGAAAATTACAACTCTATAGAAACAAAAAAATCCCAAGCTTTCACTTGGGATTTTTCATATAATCTATTACCAGATTTTTACTCTTTTTGCAGGCTCTACATACATTCCGTCACCTTTTTTAATGTTGAACGCTTCATAGAAAGCATCCACGTTTTGCAATGGTACATAAGCTCTGTACATTCCTGGCGAATGCGGATCCGTTTTCACTTGGCTTTTGATTGCCTCGTCACGCGCTTTAGTTCTCCAGATGGTTGCCCAAGAAATGAAGAAACGTTGTTCTGGCGTATAACCGTCTATCAAACCAGGGTTTCCGTTTTGTTTCAAGTACAATTTCAAACCGTCATAAGCTGCGTTTACACCGCCTAAATCTCCGATATTTTCACCTAGCGTAAATTTACCGTCTACATAAATTCCTGGCAGTGGCTGTAAAGCACTGTATTGATCTGCCAAAGAACCGCCAAGACCTGTAAATTGCTTCAAATCTTCTTCAGACCACCAATCAACCAAGTTTCCGTCAGCGTTATATCTTGCTCCAGAATCATCAAATCCGTGAGAGATTTCGTGACCGATTACAGCTCCGATGCCACCATAATTTACCGCTTCGTCCGCTTTGTAATCATAAAATGGAGGTTGCAAAATTGCCGCTGGAAATACGATTTCATTATAAGCCGGATTGAAATAAGCGTTCACCGTTTGTGGCGACATGAACCATTCGTCTTTGTCAACAGGCTTGTTTAATTTCTCGATATCTTTTTTATAAGCCCATCTTGAGATATTTTTCATGTTATCAAAATAAGAACCGCCGTTGTCTGGACCAGTAATTGTCAAGGCAGAATAATCTTCCCATTTATCAGGATAACCGATTTTGATTCTTGATTTGTGGAGTTTTTCAATAGCGCTCGCTTTGGTTGCTTTTGTCATCCAAGGCAAATTGTTGATTCTGTTTTCGAAGGCCAAGAATACGTTTTTAATCATGCTTTCCGCTTTTGCTTTTGCTTCTGGCGGGAATTTTTCAGCTACGTATAATTTTCCTAAAGCTTCTCCAACAGTTCCGTTTACGGTTTGAAGCGCATTTTCATTTCTCGGTCTTTGTTTTACGGCACCAGTCAACGTTTTTCCGTAGAATTCCCAGTTTGCTTTTTCAATATCTGTAGAAAGCATCGCTGCAGATCTGTTTAAAAGCGACCATTTTAAGAATTCTTTCCAATCTTCTATTTTATTTTGCTTGAAAATTTCTTCTAAAGAAGTCATGTATTTGGGCTGTGAAACGATAATAGTTTCCAATTTTGGAAATCCAACACCGCTTAAATAAGTTTCCCAATTAATAGAAGGTGTCAATTTTTGAAGTTCAGCAACCGTCATCGGATTGTAGGTTTTTCTATCGTCACGCATTTCAACACGGTCAAATCTGGGCGTTGACAAAGCAATTTCCAAAGCTAAAATCTTCGCTGCGTTTTTCTTTGCTTCTGCAGGTTTTTCTCCAATGTATTCTAGCATTCTAGCTACGTGAAGTTCATATTTTTCACGTTTTTCTTTAGAATCAGCTTCTGCAGAAACATAATAATCTCTGTCTGGAAGACCCAATCTTCCCAATCCTAATCTTACTACGTTTTTATTGCTGTCTTTTTCATCAGAACCTACGCCTACGCCAAAAAATCCTAAACCGCCAACTGGTTCCATTTCAATCATTAAAGCTTGAAGATCTTTGATGTTTTTTATAGCATTTACTTTTGCCAAGTAAGGTTTTAACGGCGTAATTCCTTGTTTGTTTCTGGCAACAGTATCCATGATAGATTTGTAAAGGTTTACCGCTTTTGCCTGGTCTGATTTTGGATCTAATTTTTTGTCCGCAACCGCTTTATTCAAGATAGCCAAAACATCATCGTCAGTATTTTTGCGAAGCTCGTCAAAACTTCCCCAACGCGTTCTGTCAGAAGGAATTTCGGTGTTTTTTACCCAAGTTCCGTTGACATATGTAAAGAAATCGTCATTTGCCTTTACGCTTTTATCCATGTACTGGAGCTCAATTCCGTGAGTTTTGGGTTTCTCCTGAGCATTTGCTCCAAGCGATGCCAGCACAATCGCAGTGATTGAAAGCATGCTTCTATTTAAGATTATTTTCATATTGAAATGTTTAGTATAGCTACAAATTTAAAAAGTTAATACTTCTATGAACTGAATTATCTGTTAAAAAAAGATTTGGATGTACGTTTAGTTTGTAATTTCGCAAAAATTTCCTTCAAATGCTTACCTTCTTTAAAAAATACAGAATTTTTTTCATTGTTTTTTTTGTGCTTTCTGCAATAATTCTGACTCTTTTTTATAATGCGCTGAAACCTAAAAAGACTTTAAAAATTTATAATCCGGCAGATGTAAACCCAGAAATGGTTGACACAACAGTCCAATTTATCAAACGCGACCACACGATTGACAATTTTTCTTTTACAAATCAAAACGGAAAAACGATTACGCAAAAAGACTATGAAGGAAAAATTTATGTAGCCGATTTTTTCTTTACGACTTGTCCTTCAATCTGTGTGCCGATGGGTGAAAATATGGCTTGGCTGCAAGAACAGATCAAGAATAATCCGAAGGTAATGTTGCTTTCGCACACGGTCACGCCAGACATTGACACGCCAGAAGTTTTAAAAGCTTATGCCCAGAAAAAAGGTGTGATTGATAGCAAGTGGAATTTAGTTACTGGCAAAAAAGAGGCTATTTATTACATCGCCAGAAAATCTTATTTAGCTGTAAAAACTACTGATTCAAGTGAATTATACGATATGGTTCACACGGAAAACTTTGTACTGGTTGATTCCAAAAGACGCATCAGAGGTTTTTATGACGGAACTAATTTAGAGGAAGTAAAAAAATTATTAGAAGACATCAAATTCTTGTCGGGCGAAGAATAAATTTATTCTACCGGAAGGTAAATATTAAAGGTGGCGCCTTCTTGCAATTTTCCGCTTGCGGCAATTGTGCCACCGTGATTTTCCACGATTTTCTTTACGATTGCAAGTCCGATTCCTGTGCCATTGTATTCTTCTTTTGGATGGAGGCTGCGGAAAAGTTCAAATATTTTTTCGCCATATTTTTGGTCGAAGCCGATGCCGTTGTCTGAAATCTTAATGTGGCAATGTTTTTCAGTACGTCCAAAACTGCTTTCTTTGTCGATAATTTTGCAACTGATCGTGATCACAGGATTTATGCCTGTTCTGGAAAATTTCAAGGCATTGCTGAAAATATTATAAATCAATTGGCGAAACTGAAACGGAATAATGCTGCTTTCGCACATTTCCTGGATTTCAATTTTGGCATTTTTTTCTTCCAGTTCTTCCTTTAAATCATCAAGCACCTGCTCGACAACCTTTTTGAAATTGATAATTTCAAATTTGCGTTCATCGACTGAAGTTCTTGAATAGGCCAAAAGATCGTTGATCAAAGCCTGCATTCGCTCTGCGGAATTCTGAATTCTTTTAAAATATTCTTTTCCTTTTTCAGATAAATTGTCAAGTTCTTTTTCAGAAATTACGCTTACGAAAGTTTGGATTTTACGAAGCGGTTCTTGCAAGTCATGGCTTGATATGTAAGCAAAAGACTCTAATTCCTTATTTAATTTTTCAAGAGAATTATAATTTTCTTCTAATTGCTGGGTTCTAATCTGTACTTCTTTTTCGAGTAAATCGGTGAATATTTTTTGATTTATATCTTTTAATTTATTGATTTCCCGTTCTTTATTAAGTGCTGATGTAGTGTCCTCTAAGTGTTCGACCGCATTAAGGTGGAAAGAAATCAAATCAGCAAAAAGCTTAAACATTGCCAGCATTTGTGATGATTTCAAGCTTCGCGGATGCGGATCAATAGCGCACAGTGTTCCGAAAAAACTGCCATCCATGCGGATGATCGGTACTGAAATATAGCTCTGAAAGCCATATTGTGCCGGAGTATGGTGATCTTTAAATTCATCATCTTCGGCAACATGGTCAATAATTACCGGATTTTGATGATACCTGATTTCGTCACAAATTGTCGTCTTGATTTCTAATTCATCGCCGGGCTTTAATCCAAAAGAAATGTCATCACGAATTGTGCAGGTCACCCATCGATCTTCGGTAACGCGTGCCACAGCAGAAAATCCCATACCCGTAGATTGGCAAATCACATTGAGTATATTCGTGATGATGGGAATCTTCCCAATATCGCTAATGTCTTTTGCTATGTTTTTGTCTGGATGCATTTTTTGATTTGTTTATTCTAAATTTAACTCTTAAAATCAAATAATACGTTTTATAAAATCTTAAAGTTTCATTTTTTTGAAATAATATAATTTATCTTCCTCTGTAATTTCCCTAATAACTTTGCACGGATTTCCAACTGCAATTACATTATCAGGGATATCCTTGGTTACCACGCTTCCTGAACCGATGACGGTATTGTCACCAATCGTGATTCCTGGATTGATTACAACATTGCCTCCGATCCACACGTTATTGCCGATTGTTACCGGAAAAGCATATTCGATTCCCGTATTTCTTTTTTCAAAATGTATGGGATGGCCTGCTGTAAAAATGCTTACGTTTGGTGCAAACATCACGTTATCGCCTATTCTCACTTCAGCGCAGTCTAAAATCGTGCAGTTGTAATTGCTGTAAAAATTCTTTCCTATAAAAATATTATAGCCATAATCACAGCGAAAAGGAGGTTCGATATAAAAACCTTTTTCTGTTTTTCCGAAGAGTTTTTTGATGATTTCATTCCTCGGCTTTATTTCTTTTGGAGGAAGATTATTGAACTCAAAAACCAATTCCTTGGCGTCTTGTCTTTCTGTAAAAAGTTCTTTTCCGTTTGCGAAATAAGGCTCGCCCGCAATCATTTTTTCTTTTTCTGTCTTCATTATAGCTATAGCCAAAAAGCCGATTTATTCATAAAATTCCTTAACCTCAAATTTCTTTTTTCCTGCTTTTTTCAGTTCTTCCAAAAGATAATAGCGGTGATAATAGCCTGTCAAAACGATTATTTTCTTGCCCGGATATTTCTTGGTGTAGGCAATAATATTTTTTGTCATAGTTTTGTTTCGCAAATCCCAGAAATCACAAAATTCATTGTATCCTTCTTTAAGGCTTACTTTTTTTCCAGTTGTAGTTGTGACTTTTATCTCTGAAAAAATCTTCTGCTCATTGATCACTTTCCTGATTTCGTGATGCTGGTAATATTGTCGGATTTTTGAAATACTGTCCGTTTTTGGATTGTTGAAATTAATTGCAGATAAATACCCGAAAGAATTCAGCTGGTCAGTCAATCTTCTGTATTCAGAAACAATCGTGCGCTGTTTTTCAGTCAGTTTGCCTGAACTGTAAAGGCTGTCGAGAATTCGCATCGTCGGACTTTCTGATTGCTTGATTCCTTTTTCTCTGCGGTATTCATTTCTTCCCTCAAATTCAAACGGACGAATCAATACCTCAGGATGTTTTGCAAGATAGCGCTCTGACGCATTCTGCTCATTTTCTTTTGAAGGCGCTTTGAACTTAAAATCTTTGGTAAAAAAAGTATGGTCAATTTCATGCAGAATAATATCTGGCTTGACTTTTTCCATGATCGCATAAAGGCTGTCAGCATTATAACGGTCCATTGGCGTGTGCACGTTTCCAATAACTATGATCTCACTTTTTTGAGCAAAAGAAGAAAATGCGATGCCAAAGATGGCAGCAATTTTAAATACTAATTTCATTATCTGGAGTATGCTATTTTCATAGCTTTAAAATTTTCCTTAAAAGTAAAAAACTATCCCAACTTTATGCTTAAGATTTCCATAAAAAAAGCGGGATACCATTTGCATAGTATCCCGCCTCACTCATCGGATTTATTATTATTGTTATTCTTTTTTCTTTTTACTGCCGTCGATTATAGCTCCAGTTCCCGCACCTACTGCGGCTCCGGCCAAACCTCCGATTATGGCGCCCTCTCCTTTTTTCTTAGAAACTGCAGCTCCGGTTATTGCTCCAGCTCCGGCTCCGATTACGGCACCTTTTGCAGTAGAACTCCAGCCTTTTTTCTTAGTCTCTGTTGTAGTGGTTGTTGCGGTATTTCTAGAATTTGCTGAGGCTACTCTTGCATTGGCTGCCGCTTCTCTTTCTGCTACGATAGCATTCATAGAATCGATTGTTTTTTGCTTAGCCGCTGCTTCTGCTTGTGCCTTTATAGCAACTTTCATAGAATCCAGTTCACGCTGTTGCTCTAATGCTACGCTTTCCGCTTTCGTATCTCTGCATGAGGTAAAAGCTAAAGCCAGAATGGCAATATAAAGTAAGTTTTTCATGACGTTTCTATTTTGATTATTTGTAATTGTAAAGATAGAATGTGCATAACTACAAAGTCTTATAAAATTACGTTTTAATCTTACAGAAATTACATAATTCAATTCCCTATTTCTTGGGTTTTGTTCGAGGTTTGTTCGAGGTTTGTTCGAAGATCACTCCATTTTGTTCGAGAAAAAGGCAATTTTACCGAACAACTCTCGAACAAAGGTGCATTCAAACTCCTAAAAAAAGAGCAAAATGTAACTGTTGTTTTAGCTTGTTTTTGAGTAAAAATAAAACTCGAAGAATTGCATACAAATAAATGTCAAAAAGCATAAGTTGAAATTTCTAAAAAAGGAAGATTTGAAAAGAAAATAAAGCTTGCTTTTTTAACGCCTTTTATAGCAAAAAAACAATTCTGGCGATTGGCGATTCTACAAAATTTTAAAATTTAATATTTTGGAAATACGTACTTCTGAAAAATTAACATCGGCATAACCTTAAAAGCCAATACCTTTTATCCAAAACCCTAGAGAGATTGACCCAAACCAAAATAATTTCCTTACTTTTGGAATCTAAATTCAATCTAAATTAGACTTGAAAACGCTTGCAGATCTAAAAATTGGCCAAAAGGCGCTCATCCTCGATTTTAATATTGACACTATTCCCCTTAAGCTTCTTGAAATGGGATGCCTGCCGGGCAATAGCGTGGAAATGTTGCAGATTGCACCGCTTGGAGACCCTATTTATATCAATGTAAACGACAGCCACGTGGCTATCAGAATAGAAACGGCCAGCGAAATCAATATAGAAATCGTTAGCGAATAGCATTATGAGCCACAAAAATTTAAAAGTAGCCTTGATAGGAAACCCAAATGTGGGTAAAACCTCTGTATTCAACCAGCTTACAGGCTTGAAACAGCAGGTAGGGAATTATCCGGGAATTACGGTAGAAAAGAAAATCGGCTTCTGCAAGCTCAACGAAAATATCAAGGCGACCATTCTAGATTTACCCGGAACTTATAGCCTAAATGCCAGTTCTATCGACGAAAACGTGGTGATAGAATTGCTCTTGAATAAAAATGACACCAACTATCCTGATGTGGCGGTTGTGGTGACGGAAGTAGAAAATTTGAAAAGAAATTTATTGCTGTTTACCCAAATCAAAGATCTTGAGATTCCGACAATTTTGGTCATCAATATGGCTGACCGCATGGATTACAAGGGAATTTCATTAGACATTCCTTATCTTGAAGAACAGCTGAAAACGAAAATTGCGCTGATCAGTTCGAGAAAAAATCAAGGAATCGAGATGCTGAAAAGCCTCATCGCCGATTATAAAAATCTTTCTTCAGAGCCTTGCCTGAACGCTTCAAGCATTGATCCTGACTATTTCAACAATTTGCGCCATGTCTTTCCAAAAGAACTGCTTTATAAATTGTGGCTTGTCATTACGCAGGACGCAAACTTCGGAAATCTCGAAAGACAGGAAATTGCTGAAAAATCATTTGTAAAATCAAATCCGGAGCTGAAGAAAATGCAGCAGAAGGAAACCATAAAAAGATATCAGTTTATCAATGACGTCTTGAAAGTCGGCTATCAAGTCGATGTAGCCAAAGCCAAGGGAATTCGCGCGAAGCTTGACAAAATCTTGACGCATAAAATCTATGGCTATTTAATTTTCTTCGGAATCTTGATGCTCATCTTCCAGTCGGTGTTTTCTTGGTCGAGCATTCCGATGGATTTCATTGACGAATCGTTTGCATCGCTGGCTTCTTACGTAAAAACGCACCTGAATCCGGGTGTTTTGACTGACCTGATTTCTGAAGGAATCATTCCGGGAATTGGCGGCGTTGTTATTTTTATTCCACAAATCGCCTTCCTTTTCTTATTCATTTCCGTCTTGGAAGAAAGCGGTTATATGAGCCGCGTCGTCTTTTTGATGGATAAAATAATGCGGAGATTTGGACTTAGTGGCAAAAGCGTAGTGCCTTTGATTTCGGGTACGGCTTGTGCCATTCCTGCAATTATGGCTGCACGAAATATTGAAAACTGGAAAGAAAGATTGATTACGATTTTAGTCACTCCTTTTACCACATGTTCCGCAAGATTGCCCGTTTATGCCATCTTGATTGCCTTGATTATTCCTGACGAAAGACTCTTTGGCATTGTAAATTTACAAGGACTGACTTTGATGATTTTATATCTTTTAGGCTTTGGAATGGCGGTATTTTCAGCCTATGTATTGAACAAGATTTTAAAATTAAAAACGAAGTCTTATTTCGTAGTTGAAATGCCGAATTACAGACTGCCTTTGTTTAAAAACGTAGCGATTAACGTAATTGAAAAAACCAAAGCGTTTGTTTTCGGAGCTGGAAAAATCATCTTGGCTTTGTCTATAATCTTATGGTTTCTAGGCTCTCACGGTCCGGGTAAAAATTTTGCAAATGCAGAAAAAATCGTAACCGAAATGCCCGAAAACATAGATGCTCCAGAGGAAGTAATCCAAGACGAAATTGCTTCTTTTCAGTTGGAAAACTCCTATATCGGAATCATTGGAAAAAGCATAGAACCCGTTATCAGCCCATTAGGATATGATTGGAAAATAGGAATTGCCGTAGTTACTTCTTTTGCGGCGCGCGAGGTCTTTGTAGGCACATTAGCCACGATTTACAACGTAGGAAGCCATAGCGAGGAAGAAGTCACGATCAAAAATAGAATGGAAGCGGAAGTCGATCCGATAACGGGCAAGCCGATTTTCAATTTTGCGACAGGAATTTCCTTGCTGCTATTTTATGCGTTTGCGATGCAATGTATTAGTACGCTGGCAATTACGAGAAAAGAAACGAATTCTTGGAAATGGCCGATGTTCCAGCTGGTTTTCATGAGCACATTTGCTTACACCGTTTCTTTGCTGGCTTATCAGATTCTAAAATAAGAGTTTATGCTTTTTTTGGGACAAATAAAACGCGCTAGTTTTTAACTTTGTACTATGGATTTACAAACCATCATAATGTATGTTTTGGTTGCCGGAGCGTTCGCTTTTCTGGTCAAGAAATTCTTTTTCAAAAAGAAGAAAAAATCAGGAGATTGCGGCAGTGGCGACTGCGGATGCAGTTAAATCAACTTCACAAAAAGGTTGCCTGCAATTTTGCTTGAGATAACCAATTCTTTACCGCTTACTTTTATTTTTAACGAAGCATCGAAACTTTCCTTGGAAACAAATTCAATCTTTGAGCCAAGCGCGATTTCCTGCTTGTCTAAATATTTCAAAAATTCAGAAGACGTATCTTTTACTCCAACGCAGATTCCGGTTTGATTTTCAGATAATTCAGAAAGCAATTGTTTTTCAACCTTGGTGATTCTTCCGTTACTATCTGGAATTGGGTCACCATGCGGATCTTCCGTAGGATTTCCTAAAAAATCATCTAACTTATTTATTAATTTTTCAGACTTGATATGTTCCAATTGCTCGGCGATATCATGTACCTCATCCCAAGAAAAATCTAATTTTTCTACCAAAAAAACTTCCCATAAACGATGCTTTCTGACAATCATTTTAGCGGCCAGTTTTCCTTGATCTGTCAAGGAAACGCCTTGGTATTTTATATAATGAATCAGATTTTTTTCAGCCAATTTCTTCAGCATATCAGTCACTGACGACGCTTTTGTATCCATTTTTTCGGCAATAGCGTTTGTACTGCACACATCAGAATCTACAGCATTAGTCAAGTGATAGATTGTTTTTAGGTAATTTTCTTCTGAAAAAGTCATCTTTTGGGTATAAGGTTTTGGGTATAGGATTTAGGGTTATTTTTTTACAATAAATAACGGAATCGAGATTTTGTGGCGCAATTTATCAACTGTTGTTCCAAAAAGCAAATCTTTAAATCCAGTGTGGCCGTGGGTTCCCATGACCAAAATATCGAATCCGCCTTTGTTCACAATCGCCGGAATCACTTTATCTGGCTGTCCGAAACCAAGTTTAGTTTCCACCTGAAAACCTTGCTCGTTCAGCATGACCTTATATTCTTCTAATAATTTCTCATCAATTGTCGTTTCGTGATCTTTAATATCGTCGCCGTACATCATGGCTCCGACAGTTTCTACAACGTGAATCAGCGTATATTTTGCCTCATTGCCGCCCAACTCAAACGCATTGTTGATTGCAGCTTCGTCAGCACTAGAAAAATCTACTGAAATGGCAATATTCTTTTTGCTGTAAGCGCCAGATTTAGAAAATTTCAAAGCTAAATTGTGCGGTGAATGATTTTCTATTTGAGATTTTGACTTGGCAAAGAAAGGCTTGAAAACAATATATAAAAGCAAAATCAGGAAGCTAAAAGCCAAAGGCACGACGGTCAGCCAAAGAATCACAGGATTTTCAGAAGCTTCCATCCAGCCCGTGATTTCATCATAAACCAATTTTGCATTCAAGGAAACGATAGTTGTAGCGATTATCCAAGAGGCAATTTTTGTCCATTTGCCGATATGAAAGCCTTTCATTTTTGACTTGTCGCTCACAAAATGAATCAGCGGAATAATAGCAAAGCCCAATTGCAAACTCAGAATTACTTGACTGAAAATCAACAATTTTCCAGTAATGTCGTCGCCGTAAATTCCGATCACGACAACGGCTGGAACAATGGCAATCAGTCGGGTAATAATTCTGCGCACCCAAGGCTGGATTCTTAAATTCAAATAACCTTCCATAATAATTTGTCCAGCTAAAGTTCCAGTAACAGTCGAGCTTTGTCCCGCAGCAATTAAAGCCACGGCAAATAAAACCGGCGCCCATTTTGTTCCTAAAAGCGGTTCTAAGAATTGATGCGCATCTTGAATTTCAGCCACTTCGAAATAGCCATTTTTATGGAAAGTTGCGGCAGCTAAAATTAAAATGGCAGCATTTACGAAGAAAGCCAAATTCAGGGCGATTGTAGAATCTATAAAATTATATTTCAAAGCCTGTTTTATTCCGGCATTGCTCCTGTCAAATTTTCGAGTCTGAACTAGAGAGGAATGAAGGTATAAATTGTGAGGCATGACTGTGGCTCCGATAATTCCGATTGCGATGTAAAGTGCTGCTTCATTTGGCAAAGAAGGAATCAATCCTGCGAAGACTTTATCGACTTCTGGCTGGGCAAAAATCATTTCAAATACGAATGAAAAACCGATGATAGCAACGAGTGCGATAATGAAAGCCTCCATTTTCCGCATTCCTTTATTGATTAAAAACAGAAGAAGAAAGGTATCTAAAACCGTAATCAAAACTCCTTCAATTAACGGAATATCGAACAATAAATTCAAACCGATCGCCATTCCCAAAACCTCTGCAAGATCACAGGCCGCAATGGCAATTTCCGCTAGAAAATATAAAATGTAATTGATAAAAGGCGAATAAGTTTCACGGGAAGCCTGTGCCAAATCACGCTGTGTAACGATTCCGAGACGCGCACTTAAACTCTGCAAAAGCAAGGCCATGATGTTGCTCATCAACAAAACCCAAAGCAGGCTGTAACCAAATTGGCTTCCTCCGGCAAGGTCGGTTGCCCAGTTTCCTGGATCCATATAGCCTACGCTGATTAAATAGGCCGGGCCTAAAAAGGCTAATATTTTTCTAAATCCTGATTTTTTATTTTCTGTGGAAATCGATCCGTGGACTTCCTCTAGAGATTTACCCATATGAAACATAACTTATTATACAAATTTAATAAAATTATTTGATTACTAAAATATAATTTTTAGATTTGTCTAAATTTATAATTACTCTAATGAAAAATATAGTTTTAATATTTTCTATTTTGTTTTCGTCAATTTTAAATGCACAAGAAAAAACCAGCATTTCGGGAAAAATAACTTCTGAAGGAATTGCTCTTATAGATGCAGATATTACTCTTATTGGCACTAAATTTTCAACTTCCTCAGACAGCTTGGGGAATTATAAAATTGAAAATATTCCGGCTGGGAATTATAAAATTCAAGTTTCTTATGTTGGAAGCAAAAACTTGCGGAAGAATTTCTCCTTGAAACAAAATGAAAACCTGCATTTTGATTTTGAATTGCAAAATGATGCCAATTCTCTTGACGAAGTCGTGGTTTCAGGAACATTAAAACCTGTCAGCAGATTGGAAAGCCCTGTGCCTGTTGAAGTTTATAAACCGAGTTATTTCAAGAAAAATCCAACGGCAAATATTTTTGAAGCGTTGCAAAATGTGAATGGCGTAAGGCCACAGCTGAATTGCAATATTTGCAATACGGGCGATATTCACATCAATGGCTTGGAAGGACCTTATACTTTGGTTTTGATTGACGGAATGCCTATTGTCAGCGGTCTCTCGACAGTTTATGGCTTGTCAGGAATTCCGAATTCACTGTTAGAAAGAATAGAAATTGTCAAAGGCCCGGCGTCTTCTTTATATGGAAGCGAGGCCGTTGGAGGCTTAATCAACATCATTACTAAAAATCCATCGAGCGCGCCAAGATTTTCTGTCGACGGATTCAGCAATTCTTGGGGAGAAGCAAATTTGGATTTGGGTTTTAAAGCAAATCTTGGCGAAAAATCATCAGTTTTATTAGGCATAAATTATTTCAATTACAGCAATAAGATTGACAACAACAATGATAATTTCACAGATGTCACGCTGCAACATCGAATCTCAGTTTTTCAAAAGTGGAATTTCGGAAGAAAAAGCGGCAAGTTATTTTCACTCGCCGGGCGCTATTTTTATGAAGACCGCTGGGGCGGTGAAATGCAGTGGGAGAAAAAATACCGTGGCGGCGACGAGGTTTATGGCGAAAGCATTTACACAAGACGCTATGAATTATTAGGCGCTTATGAACTTCCGATAGCAGAAAAAATGCTGTTTTCTTTTTCTGTGACTGACCATGACCAAAACTCGGTTTATGGCGCCGTTCCTTACTTGGCACAGCAGAAAATTGGCTTTGGACAGCTGACTTGGGACAAAAAGATCTCCAACCACGACTTGCTCTTTGGAACTGCGATTCGCTATAATTATTACAACGACAACACGCCGGCAACAGAAACTTCAGACAAAACATGGATTCCGAGTGTTTTTGCGCAGGATGAGATGAAATTCAATGAGAGGCACAGCGTTTTGCTTGGCGCGAGATATGACTATAATTCAGAGCACGGTTCGATATTTACGCCACGTTTTGCTTATAAACTCAAAGCGACAGACAATGATATTATTCGCTTGAATGCGGGAACAGGTTTCAGGGTCGTAAATCTTTTCACGGAAGAACACGCCGCGCTTACCGGTTCGCGCGAAGTGATTGTGGAAGAGGAATTAAAGCCTGAGCAATCTTACAATGTCAACCTAAATTACTTGAAGAAAATTTATACAAAAGGCGGTACTTTCATCGGAATTGAGACTTCGGCCTGGTATACTTATTTCACCAATTCTATTATTCCGGATTATGATTCTGACCCAAATAAAATTATTTATAAAAACTTGGATGGCTTTGCAACGACTACGGGAATCAGCACCAACATTGACGTTGTGTTTCAAAACGGACTGAAATTAATTCTCGGAGCTACTTATATGGATGTTTCAAAAACAGAAAATCACGTTAAATCAAGGCCGGTCTTAACAGAGAAATTTTCTGGAACTTGGGCAATTTCTTACAGAATTCCTAAATGGTTTATTGACATTGATTACACTGGAAATATTTATGGTCCGATGCGCTTGCCTTTGCTTGGAGAACTTGATCCGAGGAAGGAATATTCGCCGACTTTTAGCATCCAGAATATCCAATTTACCTATACTAAAATCAAGGATGTAGAAATTTATTTAGGCATAAAAAACCTTTTGAATTGGACACCAAATAAAGGAAATCCGTTTATAATTGCCAGAGCGAACGATCCGTTTGATAAAAATGTGGAATATCAGCCGAATGGAAATGTAAAGCCAACTGCTGATAATCCTTACGCGCTGACTTTTGACCCGAGTTATGTTTATGGTCCGAATCAAGGAATTCGAAGTTTTTTTGGCGTAAGATATACTTTAAAGTAATTCGAAGTAAATTCTTAAATATCCTTATATGCCTTATATGGTTTGCTTTTTTACTTACCATATAAGGCATATAAGAAAATGTAAGTTGTTTGAGATTACTTAAAATCTGTGTCTATGAAAAAAATATTTTTCCTCTTTTTAGTGTTATTTGCAAATCAAAACTTTGCGCAATTAAACACGCATACTTTTGAAGAAGCAGAAAAATTATCGAAAATAAATCCGAAACCTTTTGTTATTTTTCTTCATACAGATTGGTGCAACTATTGCAAAATGATGGAAAACACAACTTTCAAAGACCAAAAAATTAGAGAAGAATTAAACAATAAATTCTATTTTATTTCTTTCAATGCAGAAAACAAAAAAGGAATAAATTTCAATAATCACGCTTTTAAATTTATCCCAAAGGGAAATAATTCAGGCGTTCACGAACTTGCGATTTCTTTAGGAAAAAAAGATGGAAATTTGGTTTATCCCACAATTGCGATTTTAGATTCAGATTATTCCATTTTGGCTCAAATTCAGTCTTTTACCAACTCAAAAATAATACTGGAAATACTGCAAAAGCTGAAAAGATAATTTTCGCTATTTTTGAAGAATGAAACACTATCATTACATTTTTGCAGGAACGGGCTTGGCGTCTTTGATGACCGCTTATGAAATGATTGTTTCGGGAAAATTTAAATCTAAAAAAATTTTGCTTTTGGATTCAGATTCTAAGAAAACCAATGATCGAACGTGGTGTTTCTGGGAAAAACCGAATGGGAAGTATGAAAATTTAGTCGCTAAAAAATGGAATACCGCCGTTTTTTCTAGTAAAAATTATTCTAGAGATTTAGATTTAAGTCCGTATCAGTATAAAATGATCCAGGGATTTGATTTTTATTCTTTTGTTTTTGACATAATTTCTAAAGCTGAAAATATTGAATTTGCCAACGAGAAAATAGTGCATTACAAAGAAAAGGAAAACAAAATAATCATTACAACCGAAAGCGACTCTTATTCTTCTGACAAGCTTTTCAATAGCATTTTTAATCCGGAAGAAGTTTTATCCCAAGAAAAATATCCGTTGCTGCAACAGCATTTTATTGGCTGGAAAATTAAAAGCTCAGAATTCGTTTTTACGCCAGAAAAAGCAACTTTCATGGATTTTTCAGTTGCCCAAAAAGGAAATACGCGGTTTATGTATGTTCTTCCTTTTTCAGAAAATGAAGCTTTGATTGAATATACTTTATTTTCAAAAGATCTGCTTTCTGAAGAAGAATATGAAGAAGAAATCAAGAATTATATTGAAAAATTAGGAATTAAAAATTACGAAATACTTGAAAAAGAACGTGGCAATATTCCGATGACGAGTTATCCTTTTTGGAATAAAAATACTAAAAACGTACTAAATATTGGTTCTGCCGGAGGCTGGACAAAAGCAAGCACGGGCTATACTTTTAAAAATGCCACTAAAAAATCAAAGGATTTGGTTTTGTTTTTACTGCACGAAAATGATTTTAGGAAATTTCAAAAAAGAAATAAATTCTGGTTTTATGATTTATTGCTTTTGGATATTTTAGACAAGAAAAATCATGTCGGAAGTACTATTTTTTCTTCTATGTTCAAGAAAGGAAATCCGAGTTTGATTTTTAAATTCTTAGATGAGGAAACTTCTTTTTCTGAAGATATTCAGGTGATTTTGAAATGCCCAACCGGTTTATTTTTGAAAGCTTTGTTTTCTAGAATTCGCAGACTTTGAACTTTACAAATAGTAATTTACTGAAAATGAAGAACTTTTACTTTCTATTTATTATAATTTTCTCAACTTTTGCATCTGCCCAAGAAAAACTGGAGGCAAAAAAAGCCAGACAGGAAGCGATTGCAAAAGAATATCTTGAAAATTGCGCTTACAAATATGATTACACGGTAAACATGTTCGAATGGCAGGAATGCCTCGACAACGGACTCAAAAAAGACAGCACGATTGCTTATTTGTGGCAGCAAAAAGCGATGCCCCTCTTCAAAGCCAGAAAATATGAAGCCGGAATGATTTTTCTCGACAAAGCTGTGAAATTTGACAAAAAAAGCTGGCTTCCGTATCGCGCTTTCATCAAATGTATTTTTTCTAAAACTTACAAAGAAGCAATTACTGACTTTGAAGAAGCGAAGAAAATCCTTGGAAACACTTATGAAATGGACCATACTTATGATTTTTATATCGGCTTGAGCTATCTCCAATTAAATGATTTCAAAAAAGCGGAAGAGATTTTTCAAAGCAATATTGACTTCGTAAAAAAGACGCAGAATGAAGACGCGGTTCATCATCTTGATTTATTTTACTTCGGAATTTCAAAATTTGAGCAAAATAAATTGGAAGAAGCGATTGCAGAATTCGACAAAGCTTTGGCTAAATATCCAGAATTTTCAGATGTAGAATTTTATAAAGGCGTTGCATTATACAAATTAGGGCAAAAAGAAGAAGCAAAAACACTACTTGAAAAAGCAAAAACTGACCTTAAAAAAGGCTATACTATTAATGAAGACAATGCAATTTATGAACGATATCCCTATCAATTGAAATCTAAATAATCGTCAATCATAGATGCTTATAAAATCATAACAAATCTTTATGACAAAACGCATTTCTTCCAACGCAAAACTTCCTAACTTTGCATAAAATAGAGCCTTAAACTTTAAACAAAAAATTATGTATCCAGAAGAAATGGTAAAACCAATGCGTGCTGAATTATCTGACGCAGGTTTTGAAGAATTATATAGTGCAGGTGCCGTTGAAAACGCAATTGCAAAATCAGGTACAACTTTGGTTGTAGTAAATTCAGTTTGCGGATGTGCTGCAAGAAATGCGCGTCCAGGTGTAAAAACAAGCCTTGACGGACAAAAAAAACCTGATCATTTGGTAACGGTTTTTGCTGGTGTTGATAAAGAAGCTGTTGATGCTGCTCGCGGATTCATGTTTCCTTTCCCTCCATCTTCACCAAGCGTTGCGCTTTTCAAAGATGGCGAATTGGTTCACATGCTTGAGCGTCACCACATTGAAGGCCGTCCGGCTGAATTGATTGCTGAAAATTTAAAAGATGCTTACGCAGAATTCTGCTAAGATTATTTTTTAAAAAATTATTTTACCGCAGATTCACAGATTAAATTTAAATCTGCGAATCTGCGGTTCTTTTTTGTAAAAATCTATTTTAGGCAACTTTGCAACTTAAATACTTTATTCGTTTATTTGTTAGACAGAAAAACGACACCATGCAAAGGCAAATCCAAATAAAATTATTCTTCGCTTTTTTATTATTTACTAACTTTCTTCAAGCACAAACAAAAATCACCATGCCAGAATTTTTACAAAAAGGAGATACTGTCGGCATTTTAGCCACAGCCAGAAAAATAGATCTTGCAACATTGCAGCCTGGAATAAAACTTTTGGAAAGTTGGGGATTGCATGTCGTGATTGGAAAAACCATCGGAAAAGAACAAGATCAATTGGCCGGAGCAGATTGGCAGCGAGCAACTGATTTTCAAGAAATGCTAGACAATCCGAAGATAAAAGCGATTTGGGCTGCCAAAGGCGGTTATGGAACCGTGAGAATGGTCGACAGAATTGATTTTACAAACTTCAAGAAAAAACCAAAATGGATTGTCGGCTTCAGCGATGTAACAGTTTTGCACAGCCATATCAATAACATGGATATCGGAACTTTGCACGCCATCATGGCCATCAGCGCAAAAACGGCAACTCCAGAAGCCATTGAAAGTTTCAGAAAAGCTTTGTTTGGCGAAAAACTAGAATACCATATTCCGCATCATGATTTTAATAAAAACGGAAAAGCTTCTGGAGAATTAGTTGGAGGAAATTTATCGGTTTTATATAGTATCCAAGGTTCGAAATCGGCAGTTGACATGAAAGGAAAGATTCTTTTTCTAGAAGATTTAGACGAATATTTATACCATATTGACCGAATGATGATGAATTTGAAACGAAATGGTTCGCTTGACGGCGTAAAAGGAATCATAATTGGAGGAATGACTTCCATGAATGACAACGATATTCCGTGGGGAAAAGATGCTTTGGAAATCATCCAAGATATTGTAAAAGACTATAAAATTCCGGTAGCTTATAATTTTCCGGCTGGACATATTAAAGACAATCGCGCGCTGATTTTTGGAAAAACAGTAAATTTCGAAGTAAATGACAAGGAAACGGTTTTGAAATTTGAATAATTCGATTTGCTTTTAAAGATGAATCCGTCTAAGAAGTCGAAAAATCTAACAATCTAAGAAGTCTAACTATGGCAGCGCATAATGAATTAGGAAAACTTGGGGAAGAGCTTGCCACAGAATATCTTCAAAAGGAAGGTTATGAAATTTTAGAAACCAATTGGGTTTTTCAAAAAGCTGAATTAGATATCATTGCTCAAAAAGGCGATATTCTTGCGGCGGTTGAAGTAAAAACGCGTTCTTCCTTAGAATTTGGATTGCCTCAAGAATTTGTAAAGCCGAAAAAAATACAGCTTTTGTCAAAAGCCATAAATGAATATGTAATTTCAAACGATTTAGATGTCAATGTGCGTTTCGATGTGATTTCTATCTATAAAAATGAAAAAAAATTCGAAATTGAGCATTTAATTGATGCTTTTTATCATTTTTGACCTGTTATGCACATAACAAATTGTTTTTATAATGTATATTTGCAATATCCACCACCATAAATACAATTACATGAAAACAATTTCATCAGTCGTTGAACATTACATTAAAACAAAGCCCTTTTTATTAAGCGCTTTATCACAAGGAATTATCAATCTTACCTCCTTATCGAGAAACATGCTTCCTGACTTGAAACAAGAATTAGGAAAAGAAGTGAAACAAGGAGCTGTTGTAATGGCTTTAAAACGCCTTTCAGAAGATTTGGATTTCAGGTTAAACCATAAAATCATCAAGGTACTTAAAAGTATCGGCGAGATCACGGTTCGTTCCTCTCTAACTGACTTTACATTCAGTGTTTCAGATAAAATTTTGAACAGACAGGCCGATCTTATTACTGAAATCAATGAGCATTCTGACATTTTTTACACTTCTTCAAGAGGTGTAAGCGAAACAAATATTGTCATCAGCGCAAGCATGGCGCACATGGTTGAGAAACATTTTGTGGGTGAAAAATTACTGCACAAATTTGAAAACTTGGCGTCGATTACCGTAAAATTGCCAAAAGACAACGTGTCAACTCCAGGCGTTTATTATTTTATTTTCCAACGTTTGGCTTGGGAAGGAATTATCGTAAACGAGGTGATTTCAACTTCCTATGAATTTACGATTTTAGTAAGCGAAGACGAAGTCGACGTAGCTTTTAAAGTAATCAAGGATTTGAAAAATCTATAAAAAAAGCCCTGCAATTGCGGGGCTTTTTTTATGCTTAATTTCCCTTTGGTATTGCCGCTATTAATCTCTTCGTATATTCTTTTTGCGGATTTTCATACAGCACGTCTGCATCGGCCGATTCCTCAATTTTTCCTTTATTCATAACCAAAACTTGATCTGACATATATTTTACTACCGCCAAATCATGGGAAATAAAGATGTAGGTAAACCCGAAATTTTCCTTCAGTTCATTAAGCAGATTCAAAACCTGAGCTTGGACAGAAATATCTAAAGCCGAAACCGATTCGTCACAGACAATTAATTTTGGCTGTAAAGCGATCGTTCTTGCAATTCCGATTCTTTGTCTTTGCCCTCCAGAAAACTCATGCGGATAACGGTTAAAAAATTCTTCGCCCAGCCCTACTCTTTCTAAAATTTCTATAGTTTTTGCTTTTCGTTCGGCATCATTTTTATATAAATTATGAACTTTCATAGGTTCCATAATTGCTTTCCCGACAGGAATTCTAGGATTCAATGACGAATAAGGATCTTGAAAAATAATCTGGATTTCCTTTCTCAAAGATCGAATATCATTTTTTGGAAGTTTCATAATATCTACGCCGCGATAAAAAATCTGGCCAGCCGTTGCTTTGTCTAGTTGTAAAATAGCATTTCCTAATGTAGATTTACCACAGCCTGATTCTCCGACCAAACCGACAGTTTCTCCTTCATAAATTTTAAAACTGACATCATTTACCGCTTTGAAACCAGTTCTTTTTCCAAACAATCCTGCCGTAGAAAAATATTCTTTTTCTACGTTTCTGATCTCTAAAATCGGAACTTGATCGTATAATTTTTTATGTGATTTTTCTCTTTCTTCGGAAGTAACAATTTCCTTATTTACGGTATTTTCCAAGTAATCTTTTATCGTCGGAAGTCTTTTCAATCGAACATCTAAAGAAGGTCTGGAACTGATAAGTGCTTTTGTGTAAACATGTTGCGGATTATGAAATACTTCCATCGCCTCGCCTTGTTCTACAATTTCGCCTTTGTACATGACCAAAACTCGGTTGGCAATTTCAGAAACCAGAGCCAAATCGTGGGAAATAAAAATAATGCTCATTCCTGTTTCCACCTGAATATCTTTCAGCAACTGGATGATTTCTTTTTGAACCGTTACGTCAAGCGCCGTTGTTGGCTCATCGGCAATCAAAATTTTTGGCTTGCACGCAATTGCCATCGCAATCATGACGCGCTGTTTTTGCCCACCAGAAATTTCATGAGGATAGCTTGAATAAATGTTTTCAGGATTTGGAAGTTTTACTTTTTCAAAAAGCGCTAAGACTTCGCTTTTCGTTTCCTTTTTGGAAAGATTTGTATGCTGCAAAAGCATTTCTTCGACTTGAAAACCACATTTCAGCGAAGGATTTAGCGAACTCATCGGTTCCTGAAAAATCATTGAGATTTCATTGCCACGCAAATTCTGGATTTCTTTTTTTGATAAGGAAGCAATATTTTTTCCTTCAAAAAGGATTTCTCCATTAGAAATCTTAGAAATATTTTTTGGAAGCAATCCCATGATTGCCAGCGAAGAAACCGATTTCCCCGACCCAGATTCTCCCACAATACCCAGAATTTCATTGCTATTTAAGACATAGGATATCTTATTTATTATCGCTTTGAATTCATCTTCCTTTTTAAAAGAAATCTCAAGGTCATTGATTTTTAGCAATTGCTTTTTTTCCATGGAATAAAAATAGTGAAAAACATCTGTAGATAAAAAACCACTTGAAGCTTTGTAACGTAAATTTTATAAATCAATAAGAAAAGTAAGTTTAAAGTGCATATTTATCAATATTTAATAATTAAGATAGATTTTAAAATTAAAACTTTCAAAACTTTATTGAAGAAATAACAATTTCATATATTTGACAAATTTTAATAATCTATAAAATTATCCTACAGTGAGAAAAAATTCCATTTCCGCTTTTAAAATCATTCTGATTTTATTTTTATCTCTTAAATTCACCCCAAGTTTTAGTCAAAATGCCAAAGAAATAGCTACGATAGTAAAATCATATGATTTGAAAAAGCTTCAGCAACTTCAAAAGTATTATGAAAACCAATCTAGAATACAGAAACAGCAAGCCCTTAAAGCTGCGAAACTAAATAATTGGCCAGAGTTTATTAAAAATGAAAATGGCAGCGTTGACGAATTAATGAAACTTACCAGCGACGGAAAACCTCTTTATTATTCTGTCAATAATAAAGATGCTGCAAAATCAACGCGTACGAATTTTTTGAATTCTGGTGGTGGATTGGGCTTAACTCTTGATGGGCAAAACATGACTGCTAGGGTTTGGGATGCAGGAAAAGTAAGGACTACACACCAAGAATTCGGAGGAAGAGTTACTGTAAATGATAATATTGCCGGACCAACTGGCAACCATTTTCATGCTACTCACGTTACCGGAACAATTGCAGCGGCTGGTGTTGTTGCAAATGCAAAAGGTATGGCACCATTAGCTCAAGTCAGAACTTTTGATTGGACAAATGATGTTAGCGAAGCAATTTCTGAAGTACAGCAAGGCATGTTGCTTTCTAATCATTCTTATGGGGTTCCTATCGTAAATAATGGGGTTTTTGTACCAAGTTGGTATATAGGCGCCTATACAGAAGAATCAAAAGCTTGGGATGAAGTAGCTTATAATGCTCCATATTATTTAATGGTTGCCTCTGCTGGAAACAATGGGGATGATTCAAATCCTAATCCTTCTACTGGTAACTATGATAAACTAACGGGAAACAAAACTTCCAAAAACAATCTTGTGGTAGCAAATACAAACGATGCAAATATTGCTTCAAATGGAAATCTTACAAGTGTAAGCATTAACTCCAGCAGTAGTGAAGGTCCTAGTGATGATCGTAGGATCAAACCAGATATTTCTGGTAACGGGACTGGACTATATTCATCCCTTGAAACTTCAGATGTAGCATATGGATCTCTAACTGGAACATCTATGGCTGCTCCAAATGTAACTGGTACACTTCTATTATTACAACAACATTATAAAAATATAAATTTTCGTTTTATGAAAGCTGCAACTTTAAAGGCATTAGCATGCCATACAGCTGATGACACTGGAAGAGTTGGCCCAGATGCAATTTTTGGTTGGGGATTACTAAATGCAAAAAAAGCTGCTGAAACAATTACCACTGATGGTTTAGGCACATTAATTTCAGAAGAAATTCTTCAACAAGGACAGACTTTTACCATGACTGTTAATTCTAATGGTACAGAACCTTTACAAGCTTCAATTGCATGGACAGATGCTCCGGGAACACCCAATAATGGAATTCTAAACGACCCTACACCTGCACTTGTAAACGATTTAGACATTCGTATAACTAAAAATGAAAATACTTATTATCCATGGAGATTGCAAAGCAATGCCACACAGCTGGCATTAAACAACGGAGATAATTCTGTAGATAATTTAGAAAAGATAAATGTTCCTTCTGCTACTGGTACATATACAATTACTGTTACTCATAAAGGAACATTAAAATTTGGAACGCAAAATTTTTCATTAATAATCACAGGAATTACTTCTGGATTTGCACTAACTTCAACTTCAGAAGACAAAATCGTTTGTAACACAGAAACAGCATCGTATACATTTAACCATATACAATCATCAGCTGGAACTACAAATCTTTCTGTTATAGATATGCCCGCAAATGCTAATGTTTCTTTGAGCACTAGTTCGTTAAGTGCTGCTGGAAGTGTAACAATGAATATTACTAATCTTCAAAATGTGGCTCCTGGTGATTATCGTGTTGGATTAAAAGGAGTCAGAGGCAGTGAAACAGAAATTAAGTATGTAAATTTAAAAGTATACTCCAATAATTTCCAAAACATCGCCCAAACTTCTCCTGTGAATGCAAAGAATGGTGTTTCAACGTCTGTGAAGATGACTTGGAATTCAGATGTAAATGCAGAATCTTATCGTATTCAAGTCGCCACAGATAATTCATTCAATAACATTGTGATAAATACTACATCTGTAGAAAATGAATATATAGCAACTAATTTGGACCAAGCAGCAAGATATTATTGGAGAGTTTTCCCAATAAATAGATGTGCTGAAGGAACTTCTGCTGCAATTCGAAATTTTGAAACTGGAACATTAACTTGTGGACAAGCATTTGTAGCTCAAGATTTTTCTCAGGCTTTTATCGATGACACTTCTTCTAACGCTGAGGCAATTGTACCAATTACGGTTACTGGTGGCCTGACTGTTGGCCAGATTACTGCCTCAGTTAATATTTCCCACACTTATTTAGGTGATATTGTTGTCTATCTTCAAGGCCCTGAAGAAATTGGCAGTCCGATGATTAAATTATTTGACCAGCCATGTGGTGAAAGCGAAGATATTGACGTGTCATTAAGTGATATGGGAAGTGTTTTGACCTGTGCAAATTTCATCCCTGCTATTTCTGGAACTGTAGCACCAAATCAGCCTCTAAGCAATTTTAATAATTTACCTGCTGATGGAATTTGGAATTTATACGTATTTGATGGCTACAATGGAGACGGCGGATCAATCAACAGCTTCAGTCTTAGTTTTTGTAATGTTGCCGTTGCTAATCTTAGCGTAAACCAAAACAAAGCCCTGCAAGTTTCTGTTTATCCAAATCCAACAAAAGGAATTATAAATATTAACCTTGCCGATGCAAATTCTGATAAAACCATTTTAAATTTATATGATATCCAAGGAAGAAAAATTCTTTCAAAAGAATCGCATAATTCTCAAGAAACATTGAATATTGAAAATCTTTCTGACGGAATTTACATGCTTTCAATAGAAAGTGGTAATTTAAAAACAACTAAAAAAGTAATTCTTAGCCGATAAGGATTTAATTTTAAGCAATAAAAAAAGCCCTGAAATTCAGGGCTTTTTTTATTTTAAATATGGATAATTTCTTCTTCTATTAAAAGTTCTTCTCGCCTTAATCTGAGAAAAATCTGTGCAACGGCAATTACATCTTTTTCACAATAGGTAATTATTCTATCAATGTTTTTTTCTACATAATAAACATGTCCGACTTCACTTCCGCTGATATCATCTTTTGGAGATGGAACATTCAAAACCTTTGTCAATAATTTCAGTGAAGTATAATGCTTGAAATCACCAAATTTCCACATCTCCAAAGTATCCAAATGTGAAACTTCCCAAGGTTTCTTGCCAAAAAGATTCAGCTTATTCGGAATTTGGATTTGATTGATAACCATTCGCCGGGCAATAAACGGAAAATCAAATTCCTTTGCATTATGCCCGCACATGATATGCTGTGGCTGGTTAAAATAAGTGTTTAGCAAATTACTAAAATCCGTCAGAATTTTCTTTTCTTCACCCCAAAAAGAGGTTACTCTAAAATGCCTAATATCGCCTTTGAATGTAAAATATCCGACAGAAATGCAGACAATTTTTCCAAATTCGGCCCAAATTCCGGCGCGGTCATAGAATTCTTCTGGCGTATATTCTTCCTTTCGCTGATACTGTGTTTTCAGATCAAAAAGGTGCTTTTTTTCCTCATCTAAAACATTGAAATTTTCCTCTTCAGGAACAGTTTCAATATCAAGAAAAAGGATGTTTTCAAGGTTAATTTTTTCTATCACTATTTATCATTTTATAAGCTTCGTCAATATAAACATAAAAATCTTTTCTATGGAAATTTCCATCTGCTCTTTCGTCGCGCAAATGGCCCAAACGCACAATTATCAAATCATCTTGGGGAATTACGATTACATATTGTCCCAAGTGGCCTTGCATGTAATAAATCTGCTTGTCCATATAATCGCTCAGCCACCATCCATATCCATATTGTTTTGAATCGGCAAAACGTGGCGTTATACATTTTTCTATAAAAGCGGCATCTAAAATCTGCTCGCCATTCCATTTTCCTTTTTGCTTGTATAACTTTCCAAAACGTGCAAAATCTCTAGCATTGCTGGCAATACAGCAATATGCTTTCTCAATTCCACCTGGATCGTCAATTTGCCAAAGCGCATCATTTTCAGCGCCCATCGGCTGCCAAAAATGCTTGGAAACATAGTCAGAAAGATGTTCTCCAGTTGCTTTTTGTAAAATCATCGCCAGCAATTGGGTATTGCCACTCAGATATTTCATCTCTTTCCCCGGCTCGCTCGTGATTTTCAATCCCAACATAACTTTATTCAAATCATCATCAAAATAAGCCCTTGTCGTAATCGAAAATGGACTGTAATATTTTTCATCCCAATCAAGTCCCGAAGACATTGAAGAAAGATCGCCAACAGTCAATTTATCTCCGAATTCGCCTGCGTATTCTGGAAAAAAATCAGTCACTTTTTGGTCTAAACTTTTTATTTTCCCATCCATGATTGCTCTTCCCAAAGCAGCCGTGACAACGCTTTTTGCCATGGAAAAAGAATTTGATTTGGTGTCTTTATCATAATTTTCGAAATAACTTTCATGCCAGATGCTATCGTTTTTTATGATAAGAAAAGCTACCGTTCTTAAGGAATCATTTGTCTGCGCCAATTTTTTTGTAGGCTTCACTTTATTATATTCCTTGCTGATATTCCAAGGTTGCGGTTTTCCTTTCTTGATTTCTCGGTTCGGAAATTCGGTGTAATCACTTAAAAAAGCTGTTGTTTCTCCGTTCAAGTAAACTGTTTTTACCGCTCGGATCAAATAATCTACATTAAAAATATAAAGCAATAGTATGACGCCAGCAAAAAAAGCTGCGAACCATAAAAGTAATTTCATCAGAGATTTCATAAGTGGTAATTTTAGAATAAAGTCTGTTGTTTGAAAGGATTTTCATGATCCAAAAGCCATTTTTTTCGCCATAATCCGCCGGCGTAACCTGTTAACGATCCGTCGCTTCCGATAACGCGATGACAGGGAACGACAATCCACAGCGGATTTCTTCCATTGGCTGAAGCAACTGCCCGAATGGCTTTTACATCGCCAAGTTTTATAGAAAGTTCTTGGTAAGACATGGTTTTCCCAAAGGGAATTTCAAGAAGTCCGAACCACACTTTTTTTTGAAATTCAGTTCCTGTAGGATTTAATTGAAATGTAAAGTCGTTTCTTTTGCCTAAAAAATAATCTTCAAGCTGGGAAACGGCTTCTTGCAAAACGCTGGGAACTTCGGGAACGTTTTCTATTGCCTGATCTGAAATAGAAATCTTCGAGATTCCGTTCTCATCGCCAATGATTTCGGCAGTTCCAAGAGGAGTTTTTATATAGGCGTATTGCATGGGATTAGTTTAGGATTTAAAGTTATGAAAAAAAAGGTTTCCTTTAAAAAATAGTACTATTAAAGCACGAATCCATAGCCCCGATTGCAGCGAAAAGCCCGGAAACAAAAAAGCCAGTGTTTTTTGGACTGAAAAAGCGACCAGCGGAAGCTCTTTTCAGAACATTAAAACATGGCTTTTTTGTTGAGGACTTGTAGTGGAAAGCGGGAAATTGCTTCAAAAAAGACATAAAAAAACCATCCGAAGATGGCTTTTCAAGTTTGTATGAGGAAAAAATTAAGATTGTGGCTCCAATACTTTTCCTTTGATGCTTAAAACTTTTGGAGTTTCAGTATCGTTTGTTGTTACAGTAACCGTTTTAGAAAAAGCACCTCCGTTAGCTGCATTGTAAGTTGCAGTTACACTTCCTGTTTCTCCTGGTTTGATTGGAGTTTTAGTGTAATTTGTAGCTGTACATCCACAAGCTGCTTTCACGTCAGTGATCAAGATTGTTTGTTTTGATGTGTTTTTGAAAGTAAAATCGTGAGAAGCTGGAACTCCTTTTTTGATATCTCCAAAATCGTGAGAATCAGCAGTCCAAGTAATCAAAGACGGTTTTGCTACAGTAGCCGTTTTAGCCGGAGCTGCAGTTGCTGCTGCTTTTTGTTGTGCTTGTGCTGGCGCAGCTGCTAATAATAAAGCTCCTGCCAATGCAAAGAATGATAATTTTAATGATTTCATAATTATAATTTTTAAATGATATGGTTTCTGGTTCATATGAACAATACAAATGTATTTATAAATTTTAAGTTTGTTGTTAACCAATTTATAAGTATTGTTAATGACTTGTTAACGGGTTGCTTGCTAGTTTAATTTATAGTAATATCGTGCCAATTAAATCTTCACACATTGAAATTCAACAGATTAAATATAATTATTTTTATTGGGCTTTTGGCAATTGTCGGCGTACTTTTTATGCAATTGCTGACGCTGACGCAGGCTTATGCTTTTGAAAAAAAAGAATATAGCGAGAAGATTCATTTTGCCCTGCAAGATGTCGTGAACAAAATCCATAAGGATAATTCGACGGAATTGCCTTTGACCAGCCAGATTAAAAAAGTTTCTGAAGATTATTATATCGTCAATGTCGACGATGTTTTTGATGCGACCGTTTTAGAATATTACTTGAAGACGGAATTCCAAAAAGTAAAGCTGAATATTGACTTTGAATATGCGATTTACAACTGCGGTTCTGACGAAATGATGTATGGCAATTATATTTCGGCTTCTGATACTGAAAAGGCAAAATGCGCTAAATGTTTTACTAAAAAAGCTGGTTTGGTGTATTATTTTGCAGTTCGTTTTCCTCAGTTGAAGTATAATTATGTAGCTTCTTTGAACCAATATTGGATTTATACTGGAGTTTTGATTTTGGTATTGGTAATTTATGTTTATTCTGTATTGCTTTTGCTCAAACAGAAGAAATATACCGAGCTACAAACCGATTTTATCAATAATATGACGCATGAGTTTAAGACGCCGATTTCTTCAATTCTAATCGCTTCTAATTATGCTAAAAACCAAGAGGAAATTACCAAAAACCCGAAGCTTTCAAAATACATACAATTGATTATTGAGCAGAGCAATAAGTTGAATCAGCACATAGAAAAAATCTTGCATATTGCCAAAAGCGATACGAATTCAATGGTTTTAGAAAAATCAAAATTCAATTTATTAGATACCGTTTCGACTGCGAAAGAAACGATACTTTTAAAATACAATAAGGAGATTGCGATTTCAATTGAAGCAGATGAAACCGAATATTTGATTGAAGCAGATGAATTCCACGTTTCAAATGTGATTTATAATATTATCGACAATGCCGTAAAATACAATGATGAAACTCCGGAAATTAAAATCAGGTTACAAAATTTAGAAAAGGAAATTAAATTAGATTTTATCGATAATGGAATCGGGATTGAGCCTTCAGAATTAAATGCTATTTTTGATAAATTCTATCGTATTCCTACAGCGAAACGTAATGAAGTCGGCGGTTTTGGCCTTGGCCTTTTCTACGTAAAACGTATTTGCAGCCTTCACAATTGGAAAATTGCGATTACAAATAATGAAAACGCTGGAATTAAAGTTAGCATATCCATCCCAAAAAAATAAATTCTATGCAAAAAAGCAAACTATTTTATGTCGAAGACGATGCGACATTGGCATTTCTGACCATAGATTATTTGGAACAATTTTATGACATTACTCACTTTTCAGATGGTGCTGAAGCTATAAAAAACTTTCATAAAGCAGATTTTGACCTTTGCATTTTAGATGTCATGCTTCCGAAGAAAGACGGTTTTGAAATTGCACAGGAAATTAGAAATGTAAATGCCGAAATTCCAATACTTTTTCTATCTGCAAAATCTTTAAAGGAAGATAGAATTAAAGGACTAAAATTAGGCGCTGATGATTTTTTAGTAAAGCCATTCAGCCTAGAAGAATTGAGTTTGAAGATTGAAGTTTTTTTGAAAAGAAGCCAGAAGATTCCATTAATTCCAAACAAAACTTATCAAATCGGAAGTTTCGAATTTTTCCCAAATGATTATTGTTTATTAAGAAACAAGGAAAAAATAAGCTTGACAGAAAGAGAATCAGCTTTGCTAAAGTTGTTCTTTGACAATAAAAATGAAGTCCTGAAAAGAGAAAAAATACTGACTTCACTCTGGGGCGATGATGATTACTTTATGGGAAGAAGCTTAGATGTTTTCATCTCCAGGCTTAGAAAAATTTTCAAGGAAGAAGAGAACATAAGAATAGAAAATATACCAAGAATCGGATTTAAATTAGTTATTGAATAAAAAAAGGCGCCCATTGGGCGCCTTTTCAATATGTAAACATTCCTTATTTCTTCACGATAAGGAACTCGTTTCTTCTGTTCTTCGCATGGTCTTCCTCGGTGCAGTTTTCCTTGCAGTCCACCTTAGGCTCGCTCTCGCCGTAGCCTTTTCCGTTGATCCTTGCTTT
>Ga0247812_10000150_pt1 | contig 85142 bp, 81 predicted proteins | sample UWRJL149409B1_FD_178011 | JGI IMG/M metagenome (GOLD analysis project Ga0247812, IMG submission 178011) | Plant litter microbial communities from Arlington Agricultural Research Station in Wisconsin, United States - UWRJ-L149-409B-1 | ecosystem: Environmental > Terrestrial > Plant litter >... | reverse complement strand
AGCGGCAAATTGCAGCGCTTTATCTTGCGCAACCAGGAAATCGCCAAGGCTCAAGAGGCCGCCGCGAAGAACGTTCAAGCTTGAATTCAAGGAAACAATGATGCAGATCGAAAACAAGGCTTTTCTCGTCACCGGCGGCGCCTCCGGACTGGGTGCGGCCACCGCTGAGATGCTGGTTGCGGCCGGCGCCAAAGTGATGCTGGTGGACATGAACGCCGAGGCTGTTGCAGCTCAGGCTCAACGACTGGGCGCGCAAAGCGTCGTCGCGGACATCAGCAACGAAGCCGCCGCCGAAGCTGCCGTGCAGGCGACCGTCAAGGCCTTTGGTGGCCTGAACGGTCTGGTTAACTGCGCCGGCATCGTGCGAGGCGAGAAAATCCTCGGTAAAACCGGCCCTCACGCGTTGGCCAGTTTCAGCCAGGTCATCAATGTGAACCTTATCGGCAGCTTCAACATGCTGCGTCTGGCGGCAGCTGCGATTGCCGAAACCGAGGCCAATGAAGACGGCGAGCGCGGGGTAATCATCAATACCGCCTCCGCTGCTGCTTACGACGGCCAGATCGGTCAGGCGGCGTATGCCGCGTCCAAAGGCGCCATCGTCAGCCTGACGTTGCCTGCGGCCCGTGAGCTGGCGCGCTTCGGCATTCGGGTGATGACCATCGCCCCCGGCATTTTCGAAACGCCGATGATGGCCGGTATGACCCCGGAAGTCCGGGCTTCTCTGGCGGCTGGCGTGCCCTTTCCACCACGTTTGGGCAAACCGGACGAGTATGCTGCGCTGGTCAGGCATATCATTGAAAACAGCATGCTCAATGGCGAGGTGATCCGTCTCGACGGTGCCTTGCGCATGGCCGCCAAGTAAGGAGAATTTGTCATGACACTTGCCAACGATCCGATTGTTATTGTCAGCGCCGTCCGCACCCCGATGGGTGCTTTCCAGGGCGAACTGAAAAGCCTGACGGCGCCGCAACTGGGTGCTGCTGCCATTCGCGCTGCCGTAGAGCGCGCGGGTATCAAGCCTGAATCCGTCGAAGAAGTGCTGTTCGGCTGCGTACTGTCCGCAGGCCTGGGCCAGGCACCTGCACGCCAGGCTGCGCTGGGCGCCGGGCTGGATAAGTCGACCCGCTGCACTACGCTGAACAAAATGTGCGGTTCGGGCATGGAAGCGACGATGCTGGCCCATGACATGCTCGTCGCCGGCAGCGTCGACGTGGTGGTCGCCGGCGGCATGGAAAGCATGTCCAACGCGCCGTACCTGCTGGACCGCGCACGTGCCGGCTACCGCATGGGCCACGGTCGTGTGCTTGATCATATGTTCCTTGACGGCCTTGAAGACGCCTATGACAAAGGCCGCTTGATGGGCACCTTCGCCGAGGATTGCGCCGAATCCAATGGTTTCACCCGTGAAGTCCAGGACGAATTCGCCATTGCCTCGACAACCCGCGCACAGCAGGCCATCAAGGATGGCACCTTCAAGGACGAGATCGTGCCGCTGACGGTGACCATCGGCAAAGAGCAGGTGCTGATCAGCAACGACGAACAACCCCCGAAAGCCAAACTGGACAAGGTCGCTTCGTTGAAGCCGGCATTCCGCGAAGGCGGGACCGTGACGGCGGCGAACTCCAGCTCGATTTCCGACGGTGCCGCAGCGCTCGTGCTGATGCGCCGTTCCGATGCCGAGAAACAAGGCTTGAAGCCTCTGGCAGTGATTCATGGTCACGCCGCGTTCGCCGACGCTCCGGGACTGTTCCCGGTGGCACCGGTGGGTGCGATCAAAAAGCTGATGAAGAAAACCGGCTGGTCCCTGGATGAAGTCGACCTGGTTGAGGTCAACGAGGCGTTCGCGGTGGTGAGTCTGGTGACCATGGCCCAACTGGAGATCCCTCACGAGAAGGTCAATGTGCACGGAGGCGCGTGTGCCTTGGGGCATCCGATTGGTGCGTCTGGCGCGCGGATCCTCGTGACCTTGCTCTCCGCCTTGCGCCAGAAGGGCCTGAAACGCGGTGTTGCAGCCATCTGCATCGGCGGCGGCGAGGCAACGGCTATTGCAGTTGAATGCCTGTACTAAGGCTTGCTGATCACTCTGCGCGGTTTCTGTAGGCGCTGCTGCAAGCTGCGAACTTTTGATGTGGTGATGATGATTGCCAAAGATCAAGATCAAAAGATCGCAGGCTGCGCCAGCTCCTACAGGGGCGATTGCATTTTTAAGGATTCCGCATGATTCCCAATGACGAACAAACACAGATCAGCGACGCGGCCCGGCAGTTTGCCCAGGAGCGGCTGAAGCCGTTCTCCGCGGAGTGGGATCGCTTGCATCGCTTCCCGACGGAGGCCATCGGCGAAATGGCCGAGCTGGGCTTTTTCGGCATGTTGGTCCCGGAACAATGGGGCGGTTGTGACACCGGTTACCTGGCTTACGCCATGGCGCTGGAAGAAATTGCCGCCGGAGATGGCGCGTGCTCGACCATCATGAGCGTGCACAACTCGGTGGGTTGCGTGCCGATCCTCAGTTACGGCACCGATGACCAGAAAGAGCGCTTCCTCAAGCCGCTGGCCAGCGGCGCAATGCTCGGTGCCTTTGCCCTGACCGAGCCCCAGGCCGGCTCCGACGCCAGCGGCCTGAAAACCCGCGCACGCCTGGAAGGTGACCACTACGTGCTCAACGGCTGCAAACAGTTCATCACGTCCGGGCAGAACGCCGGTGTGGTGATCGTGTTCGCCGTCACCGATCCGAGTGCCGGCAAGCGCGGCATCACGGCGCTGATCGTGCCGACCGACTCGCCGGGCTACAAAGTCGCACGCGTGGAAGACAAGCTCGGCCAGCATGCCTCCGATACCTGCCAGATTCTGTTCGAAGACGTGAAAGTGCCCGTGGCCAATCGGTTGGGCGAGGAGGGTGAGGGCTATCGAATTGCCCTCGCCAACCTTGAGGGCGGTCGTGTAGGCATCGCGTCACAGTCGGTGGGCATGGCCCGCGCTGCGTTTGAAGCGGCCCGCGACTATGCACGCGAGCGTGAAAGCTTTGGCAAGCCGATCATCGAACATCAGGCGGTAGCGTTCCGTCTTGCGGACATGGCGACGCAGATTGCCGTGGCCCGGCAGATGGTCCATTACGCCGCCGCGTTGCGCGATAGTGGCAAGCCTGCGTTGGTCGAAGCCTCAATGGCCAAGCTGTTTGCTTCGGAGATGGCCGAAAAAGTCTGTTCCGCGGCGTTGCAAACCCTGGGTGGCTACGGTTACCTGAACGACTTCCCGGTGGAGCGGATCTACCGTGACGTGCGGGTTTGCCAGATCTACGAAGGCACCAGCGATATTCAGCGCATGGTCATTTCGCGCAGTCTTTAACAAGGAACCCTACGGGGATTCGGCGTAAACAATACTTAGGAGTCCTGGATGAGTTACGAAACGATTTTGCTGGAAATCCACGGTCGAGTGGGCCTGATTACCCTTAACCGTCCACAAGCGCTAAACGCGTTGAATGCGCAGATTGTCAGCGAGCTCAACCACGCTCTCGATGGCCTGGAAGCAGATTCGAACATCGGCTGCATCGTGCTGACCGGCTCGAAAAAAGCCTTTGCTGCCGGCGCCGACATCAAGGAAATGGCGGAGTTGACGTACCCGCAGATCTACCTTGATGACCTGTTCAGCGACAGTGATCGCGTGGCCAATCGCCGCAAGCCGATCATTGCTGCGGTTAACGGTTTTGCCTTGGGCGGCGGTTGTGAACTGGCGCTGATGTGCGATTTCATCCTGGCCGGCGACAACGCTCGATTCGGCCAGCCGGAAATCAACCTTGGCGTGCTGCCAGGCATGGGCGGCACTCAGCGCCTGACCCGCGCCGTGGGCAAGGCCAAGGCCATGGAAATGTGCCTGAGCGGGCGGTTGATTGATGCAGTTGAAGCGGAACGCTGCGGGATCGTGGCGCGGATCGTGCCGGCTGATGAGCTGCTGGAAGAGGCGTTGAAGGTTGCCGAGAAGATCGCCCAGAAGTCGTTGCCGATTGCGATGATGGTCAAGGAAAGCGTCAACCGTGCGTTTGAAGTGAGCCTGTCCGAAGGTGTGCGCTTTGAGCGCCGAGTGTTCCATGCGGCGTTTGCGACGCAGGATCAGAAGGAAGGGATGGCGGCATTTATTGCCAAGCGTGACGCGCAGTTCCAAGGGAAGTGATGTAGCGTTTTCAGCGACGTCATCGCGAGCAAGCTATGCTCCCACAGGGTTTCTCATCAGCACTGGAGATCTACTGTGGGAGCAAAGCTTGCTCGCGATGCTTTTAACGGTTCAAACCAGGTAATGCTTGAGTTCGCGAGCAATCACCATCCGCTGTATCTCGCTCGACCCTTCATAAATCTGCGTAATCCGCGCATCCCGGTAGTAACGCTCCACCGGGTAATCTTCCAGATACCCATACCCGCCATGAATCTGCATCGCTGACGAGCAGACCTTTTCGGCCATTTCCGACGCAAACAGCTTGGCTTGTGAAGCCTCCGACAGACACGGCTTGCCGGCACTGCGCAGGCGTGCGGCATGCAGGATCAGCAAGCGCGCGGCGTTCAGGCGGGTGTGCATGTCGGCCAGCAGGTTGGCAATGCTCTGGTGTTCGATGATCGGCTTGTCAAACTGCACGCGATCACGCGAGTAGGCCAATGCCGCTTCAAACGCCGCCCGTGCAATGCCCAGGGCCTGCGCCGCGATGCCAATGCGTCCGCCTTCGAGGTTGGACAGGGCAATCGCCAGCCCTTTACCACGTTCACCCAGCAGGTTGGCTTCGGGAATCGTGCAATTGCTCAAGGTCACCGCGCAGGTATCGGACGCACGAATGCCCATCTTGTGTTCGGTGCGATCGACGATGAAGCCAGCGGTGTCGGTGGGTACCAGGAACGCCGATATGCCGCGTTTGCCCAAGTCCGGGTCGGTGACCGCAAACACGATCGCCAGCTTGGCGCGTTTGCCGTTGCTGACAAATTGCTTGGCGCCATTGATGACCCATTGGCCTTCGCGCAGTTCGGCGCGGGTGCGCAGGTTGTGGGCTTCGGAACCGGCCTGGGGTTCCGTCAGGCAGAAACAGCCGATGGCCTGACCGCTGGCAAGGTCCGGTAACCAGGTTTTTTTCTGCTCTTCGGTGCCGTAGTTCAGGACCGGCCCGCAACCTACGGAGTTGTGGATGCTCATCAGTGCACCCGTGGCGCCGTCACCGGCGGAAATTTCCTCCACTGCCAGGGCATAGGCGACGTAGTCCACGTAAGTGCCGCCCCATTCTTCGGGCACCACCATGCCCAGCAGGCCCAGCTCACCCATCTTCGCCACCAGACCGTCGTCGATCCAGCCGGCCTTTTCCCAGGCTTGTGCATGGGGCGCGATTTCGCCGCGGGCAAAATCCCGGGCCATGTCGCGGATCATTACTTGTTCTTCGCTCAATTCGATATCGTGCATGACTCAGCTCCCGCTCTGGTCGAAGCCTGTGAAGAAACTCGCGATATGCTCGGCGTCCAGCGCCTGCAAGGTCGGCGGATTCCAGCGTGGCGTTTTGTCTTTGTCGATCAGCAACGCGCGTACGCCTTCGATCAGGTCACCGCGCTCGAACCACTGACGGTCCAGATGCAACTCAAGGGCAAAGCAGTCTTCCAGGCTCAGGTGCCGACCGCGTCGCAGCATCTCCAGCGTGACGCCCATTGCCAATGGCGAGCGGCTTTCCAGCAGGTCTGCGGTGGCGAGTGCCCATTCATGACTGTCCGCAACCGTTACTTCACGCAGTTGCTCCACCATACTCGGCACATCGGACAGGGCGAAGAAGTGGTCGATGGCCGGGCGCAACGTCGCCAGAGGCGCATCGGACAGCTGTTGTACCGCGAGTTGGGCGAGGACGCCCTGCAGGTCCTTGAGCGGCGAGTCTTGCCAATCCAGTTGATCGAGTTTTTCGTCGAGCAATTCCAGTTTGACGCTTTCCAGGTACCAGTCCGCCAGCCCGCAGTAGAGCGCGTCGGCCGCGCGAATCTGGACGCCACTGACCCCTAGATAGATTCCCAGCTCACCGGGAATGCGCGGCAGGAAATAGCTGCCGCCTACGTCCGGGAAATAACCGATGCCCACTTCCGGCATTGCCAGGCGGCTTTTCTCGGTGACGACGCGTAAGTCGGCGCCTTGTACCAGACCCATGCCGCCACCCAGGACAAACCCGTCCATCAAGGCCAGGATCGGTTTACGGTAGTGGTGGATCGCGAGATCGAGGGCATATTCCTCGACGAAGAAATCCTGATGCAGCGTGCCGCCGCTTTTGAAGCTGTCGTACAGCGAGCGGATGTCGCCACCGGCACACAAAGCCTTCTCGCCAGCACCGCGCAGCACCACGGCGTGCACGTTCTCATCGATCGCCCAGGCGTCGAGCTGGCGCTGAAGGTTGCGAACCATGTCGAGGGTCAGGGCGTTAAGCCCGGCGGGGCGATTGAGGGTCAGGTGACCGATTTGGTTGCGGACCTCGGCCAGCACCTCGTTTTGCGTGGCATCCATCGACTGAGTCGCTGGAGAAGAAACCTGAGCAGTCATCACTAACTCCCTGCTTTTATTGTTCTTTATCAAGAAGCTCGCACGCGAGCGATCCCGGATCGTACCAGTGCAAATTTGTGATGTACAACCGGGATATGTGCAGGCTCTGTTTGCATATTTACCTTAGGGCGCAATGAGAAGATCGCAGCCTCCGGCAGCTCCTACTGTGGATCGCGTACACCTGTAGGAGCTGCCGAAGGCTGCGATCTTTTGATCGTCAATCCTGCCGAGAAAAAACATCTCCAATACTGCGCCGCCTGGCGTGCAGTTCACTGGCATGGATTAGTTGCTCAAGGTCTTCGGGGGTGACGTCGTAGAAGGCTTCCATGTCGGCCAGGGCCAGTTTCAGGTCCTCGGCGGTGATGGCCTGACTGTCGACGGGCAGGTGATCGGCCGGCAGCACGATGACCGGTTCTGCGGCCCGTTTGGGGTATCGAATCCGCGTCAGGTTGTTATAGGCCAATGCCCACAACAGCAGAATGGAGGCACCGAGCATTGCCGGCGCCAGTGCTTTCCAATCCAGGGCAATGGTCGCCGGATCGGCCAGTACCAGTATCAGCGCCAAGGCACCGGCCGGTGGGTGCAAGCAACGCAGCCAGCACATCAGAATCAGTGCCAGACCGGCCGCCAGGCAAGCACTGGTCAGCGTCCGGCCCATAACGTGGGCCACCAGCAGGGCAACCACGGCTGCACTCAGGTAGCCGCCCAGAATTGACCATGGTTGCGCGAGGGCGCCGGACGACACGGCGAACAACAGCACCGCCGACGCACCCAGCGGGCCGATCAGGTGTTGCGCCACTTCTATACCGAACACCTGGCTACACAACCAGACGCTAAACAATGTGCCTGATGCCATGCCAATCGCGGCTCGGCTCCATTCGGTAGGGCGGGTATTGATGGCGGCGGGTAACCAGCGAGCAAGCATCAGGCAAAGGTCCGTTCAAAATCTGGGCAAAAAAAAAGGCTCGGCTGGTAGACCCAGAAAGCCCTTGAAGGTGTTCCAACTGTTGGGGGAGGAACGCGCACAGTGTGCCGCGCCCGATGTGCGCTGACAAATTCATATTAATGCTGTTTCAGTGCATTTTATTTGATGTTATAGGGCGCGAAAAATCCTTTGGCCCATTGTGTGAGCTGCCGCAGACTGGCGATCTCCTGATCTTCATAAAGATCGCTGCCTGCGGCAGTTCCTACAGAGAGCGCAGGTTGTTCAAATTGCTCTAAAGTATGAACAAGTTGTTTAATGAACTGATTTCTCTTAGGGCCGTTTCGTTTGATTGACTTACCCGCTACCGATTCCAATTTTTCAAAACCCAATCCTCTGACCCTGTACCTGGCTCGATTGGCCCCCTCCAGCCAATTGACCATGCGCTACGTTCTGCAGGACGCGGCCGACCGCCTGGGCTTCGAGGACGTGAACATCGAGGAGATTCCCTGGCATCAGTTGCAGCCGGAGAATGTCGTTGCGCTCGTCGCCGCCCTGCGCGAGGACGGCTATGCGCCGAATACCTCTTCGCTGTACGTCAACGCCGTACGGGGCGTGATGAACGAAGCGTGGCGCATGAGCCTTATCAGTCAGGACCACTTGCTGAAGATGCGCTCGGTAAAGGGTATGGCCGGGACGCGACTTTCCCAGGGCCGTAACCTCAGGCGTTCGCTGATCCAGGAATTGATGGCCGTGTGCGCGGCTGATCCACGTCCCCAAGGTCTTCGGGATGCGGCAATCATCGCGATTCTGTATGGGTCCGGGATGCGCAAGTCGGAGTCAGTCAATCTGGACCTTGGCCAGGTTGATTTCAACGAGCGCAGCCTGCGGGTCACCGGCAAAGGCAACAAGCAATTGATCAAGTATGCGCCGGCCTGGGCGTTCGCCAAACTCGATGCCTGGCTTGAACTGCGTCGTTCGCACCTCAAGGAAGGTGAAGAGGACGACCCATTCCTGTTCAACCGCATTCGCCGTGGCAGCCATATCACCCGCGAGCGCATTACCAAACATGCGATCTATTACATTGCCCGGCAGCGGGGCGCTCAGGTCGGGGTTAACATCATGCCCCATGACTTTCGGCGCTCGTTCATCACCCGGGTCATCGAAGAGCATGACCTGTCGATTGCGCAGAAGCTGGCGCATCACAGCAACATTCAGACCACTGCGAACTATGACGTGCGCGATGACAATGAGCGTCGGCGCGCGGTGGACCGTTTTGATCTGTGACGGGCAGGTCATTTGATCGATAGCGCTCAGGGTCGGCAGGACCAGCGCACCCCACATGGGATCTGTGCTCGACGCGGATTTTGTGTTGCCCGCTGATCAAAGGTAGGAGCGAGCCTGCTCGCGTTAGCAGTGTGTCAGGTAGCGTTGATTTCGCGCCGGCAAGCCAGCTCCCACAGGGGGTGTGAGTTTGCCGCAGATTGTGTGTTCACCGCTGATCAAAGGTAGGAGTGAGCCTGCTCGCGATGGCGGTGTGTCAGGCAGCGTTGATTTCGGCTGACCCGACGCCACCACGAGCAAGCTTTGCTCCTACGACGCGGGGCATCCTCTTTGTGTGCCATTGGCTGCCTGGCTGATCAGCGCGGCCAGGCGTTTGATGTTGTTTTGCTGGGCCGCCACCAGGTCATCAATCGTCGGTCCGGACGGTGTCTGCAGGGAACTATGGCACGTCACCATCGAGTTTTCGCTTTGACCCAGCTCGCGCAGTCGCCACTTGACGTCGATCAATCCGTATTGCCCCGGAATCGAGTCAAATCGCTGTATATCCAGGCGCACCGACATCTTGCGTTGCGGATTGCTGTTGACCATCTGATCGACCAGTGCGCTGCGCAACTCGTCTGCCAGACTTGCCCCCCACCAGTCGGTCTCGAGAATCGCCATGCCGGTGTTGCCCTGGCGTACAACGATCTGCGGACGATCGACCTGTGGCGGGACACTCAGGCTCTCAATCCTGATGTCCGCGTTGGTCCTTGAATTCACGTTCGGCTGGGCCGGCGTCAAGGTATGGAATTGAATAGGGTCGCTGCGACAGGCGGCGAGCAACGCCAATGCGGCGATCAACGTCATCTTCAGCGGAAAAGCCATGGGTGATGCTCCTGTGGTCATTTGCTCGGCGGCCCTTGCAGATCAATAGGTGCGGCATTTTCCGGGCGGCCGCGGATCAGCGATTCCGGATGCCGTCCCAGGTAGTCCGCAAGGTCGCGCAAGGAGCGCGATGTGCGGCCGAGATCGTCCAGGGTCTCGGACAGTTTTTCCCGTTGCGGTGAGTCTTCAGCCAGGGTCGAGTTGGCTGATTGCAGGGTCTTGCTGACATCCGCGAGGGTGTTCTGCACGCCGGGCAACGTCTTGGCATTGAATTGCGTCAGGCCTTTGCGCAGCTCGACGAGGTTGCTGTCCAGGTTGTTGGCGATGCGCTCGATAGGCAGTTTGTTGATCTTGTCGACCATGGCCTCCAGTTTGCCCTGCAACTCTTCGAGACTGCCCGGCACGGTCGGAATGCTGACAGGGCGGGCCGTCGCGTCGAAGGCGACTTTTTCAGCTTTGGGGTAGAAATCCAGTGCGATGTACAGTTGCCCCGTCAACAGGTTGCCGCTACGCGCCTGGGCGCGCAGACCGTTTTCGACAAACGTGCCCATCAACCGAATGCTGCCGGCCTCGTCGTTGGGATCATGATTCAACGCCTTGATCATTTTGGTGTGCGCCGTGCCGAGTCGCTGCGGGTAGATCACAATGCCGACATTGACCGGAAAGCTGCGTTTTTTTGCGTCGTAATCGAGGTTGATCGAGACGACCCGACCAAACTCCATGCCGAGGAATTCCACGGGTGCACCGACTTTCAGCCCGCGCAACGCCTGGTCGAAGCGCAGTGTCAGGTACTGCGCCTTCCCATTGGGAGGGGCGAGGGCGGTTTGCTGATCTTCAAACAGGTCATAGGCATATTCCTCCGGGGCCGGTTTATCGTCGGGGCTGTATTGCGGCGCACGAAAGGCAATGCCGCCAACCAGCATCGAGGACAACGACTCGGTTTTCAACGCAAAACCGTTGGCGCCGACACTCACGTCGATGCCACTGGCGTTCCAGAAGCGGGTGTCTTGCGTGACATAAGCGTCATTGGGCGAGTGAATGAACACTTCGATATTCACGCCCTTGCCATCGGCATCCAGGGCATAAGCCACCACCTGACCGACCTGTATCTTGCGGTAGTAAACCGGGGAACCGATGTCCAGCGACCCCAGGTCGGCGGAGTGCAGGGTGAAGCGCTTGCCCGGCTCACCGTAGGTAATCGGCGGCGGGTTCTCAAGCCCCTGGAAATTCTTCGCGCGGCCGTTGGCCTGGCCGATGTCGGCACCGATGTAATCACCGGACAGCAGGGTGTCGATACCCGATACGCCGCCAGCGCCGATACGTGGACGCACGACCCAGTACTGCGAGTCCTCACGGGTAAAGCTTTCAGCCTGCTTGGCCAGTTTGATCGTGGCGTTGACGCTCTTCTGGTCATCGCTTAATTCGACGTCCGAAACATGCCCGATGACCACGTTGCGGTATTTGACTTCGGTCTTGTTGGCGACCAGGCCGCTGCCGGTCTTGAAGTTGATGGTGATCGTGGGGCCTTCCTGCATGAGGCTGTGAACCACCAGTGAAATGCCCACCAACACGGCAACGATGGGCACGATCCATACCAGTGAAACACTGAAACGACGCGTCTTTATCGGGGCCTGGCCAGGGGGCTGGGCCCCATCAGTGACTTGCGACTTCATCCATGACCTCCTCGTTAATGTTCTTTTCGGTCCAAATCAGCCGCGGATCGAAACTCATTGCCGACAGCATGGTGAAGATCACCACCAGCCCGAAAAACAGAATGCCCGGGCGCGGCTCGATATCGGCCAATGCTTGAAACTTCACCAGCGCGGCCACCAACGCGACCACGATCACGTCGAGCATCGACCAGTAACCGATGACTTCGACAAAACGGTACAACTGCGAACGCTCTTTGCGTGCCCACTGGCTGTCACGCTGAACCGTCACCAGCAGCAGGGTCAGGGCGACAAACTTGATGCCTGGCACCGCGATGCTGGCGATGAAAATAATCAGGGCGATGTCCCAGGCACCGGCCTCCCAGAACTCGATGACGCCGGTCATGATCGTACTGTCGGCGCCGTTGCCGACCATCTTGGTGTTCATCACCGGCAGCAGATTGGCCGGTACGTAGAACGCCAGGGCGGTGAACATGTAGGCCCAGGTACGTGTCAGTGAGTTCGGTTTATACCGATGCAACGGCGCGCCGCAGCGTTCGCATTCATCCGGCTCGTGGGTCATGTCACAGGCCAGTCCGCAGGTGTGACACAGGCACAGGTTGAGTTCGCTCGCCACTGGAGGTCGGTTCATAAGGTATCCCACAGATCACGGACGTCGCGCCCGGCGATGCGGATCATCATCAAACTCAGCACGGCCAGCGCAAACAGGCCGATGCCGGGCAATACGTCGAGCAGTCCCGCGAGTTTGATCACGGCGACCATGGCGCCCAGCAGGCAGACTTCGAGCATGCTCCAGGGCCTGAGGGTTTCCAGCCAGCGCATGCAGAATTTGAAACCGGGCGCTCGCTGGTGTGCCAGGCCGAAACTCAGCACCCAGATCAACAGCAACAGCTGGAAAATCGGCGCGATGATCATGGCGATCGCCGCCACCATCGCGATAAAGGTGATCGGCCCCTGGCTGAGCGCCAGGACTGAATCCCACAGCGTCGCGCTGTTTTTCAGGCCCTTGAGGCTGATGCTCATCACTGGATAGAAGTTGGTAAAGATCCACACCACCAGCGCGGTCAGGCTCAATGCCAGGCGCTGTTCGATCGTCAGGCCGTTATAACGCTGAAGCACCCCGCCGCAGCGTGTGCACAGGGTTTTCTGGTGCTTGGCGAGCGTCACTTTTTCATACACGCAGTCACAATGCTCGCAGATGATCAAATGGTCAGTGGTGGCCATGGGTCGCGCTCAATAGGAGGCAGGAAAGGCAGAGCACCTCATCAATATAGAAGTGAGTGGCAATTGAGCAAATCGAAAGGTGAGCAAAAGACAGGAATGCAAACGTATTAATAACGATTTTCCCCCTGTAGGAGCTGTCGAGTGAAACGAGGCTGCGATCTTTTGATCTTGCACTTTAAATACAAGATCAAAAGATCGCCGCCTCGTTTCACTCGGCAGGCTCTTACAAGGAATGGTATTTCAGTCCCAACCTCTCAGCCCAACACCTCTCGCAAGCGATACCAGAGCATCCCCATCGCCAGCAATGGCGAGCGCAGCAGCGGGCCTCCGGGGAAGGTCATGTGCGGCACGGCGCTGAACACATCAAAGCCCTGGCTATGCCCGGCATGAATCGCTTCGCCCAACAGCCTGGCGCACCAGTGGGTCACGTTCAGGCCGTGGCCGGAGTAACCCTGGGCGTAGAATACGTTCGGGTGCTGGCTCAAGCGGCCGACCTGCGGGAAGCGATTGGCCGAGATGCCGATCTTGCCGCCCCATTGATAATCAATGCGCACATCCGCCAGTTGCGGGAACACCTTGAGCATGTGCGGACGCATGTAGGCGGTGATGTCTGCCGGGTCCCGTCCGGAGTAATGACAGGCGCCGCCGAACAGCAAACGCCGATCCGCCGAAAGCCGGTAGTAATCCAGCCCCACCTTTTGATCGCACAACGCAAGGTTGTGCGGGATCAATTGTGCAGCCACTTCAGGCGCCAACGGCTCGGTGGCGATGATGTAGCTGCCGGCCGGTAGCACCTTACCGCTGAGTTTGGGTTCGAGTTCGTCCAGATGCGCATTGCACGCGAGCACCAACTGGCCGGCGCGGACTGTGCCGCCGGCGCAGCGAACCTGCACCGTGTCGCCATGGATCAGCTCCAGCACCGGGCTCTGCTCGAAGATCCGCACACCGAGGGCGTGAGCCACCCGCGCTTCACCCAGGATCAGGTTGAGCGGGTGCAGATGCCCCGAGCCCATGTCGACCAGGCCACCGGCATATACCCCGGCATTCACCACTTGCTCGCGAATCTGTTCAGGCCCGACGAGGCGGGTCTCATGGGCATAACCGGATTGCGCGAGTGCCTGCTGCTCGACGTTGAACGCCGCAAATTGCGCCGGGGTATTGGCCAGTTCGCAAAAGCCCCAGCGCAGGTCGCAATCGATCGCGTGTTCGCGGATCCGAGTGCCGACCAGTTCCACCGATTCGGTGCCGGCACGCTCCAGATAGCGCACACCTTCCTGCCCGACGTATCGGGCGAACCCGCTGACGTCATGCCCGATACCGCGAATCAGTTGCCCGCCGTTGCGCCCACTGGCACCCCAGCCGATCCGTCGCGCCTCCAGAAGGATCACCGAGAGCCCGCGTTGCGCGAGTTCGATGGCGGTGTTGACCCCAGTGAAGCCGCCGCCGATCACACAGACATCAGCCACCAGGTCCGTTGCCAGGGTCGGGTAGGGCGCCATGCCCTTGGCTGTGGCGGCGTAATAAGAATGCGCGTGTTCCTGGGTGTACTGATTCATTTGTTGGACTTCACTTTGCTCCAGGAGCGAGTCATCAGTCGCATGATCGACTGGGGCGGGGTGGTCGAGATGTAAAGTTTATCGAGCACTTCCTGAGGCGGGTACACCTCTGGATTGTTCACCAGTTCCGGGTCCATGTACTGCTTGGCGGCCGGGTTGGGGTTGGCGTAACCGACCGACGCACTGACCTTGGCAATCACTTGCGGGTCGAGCAGGTAGTTGATGAAAGCATGGGCTTCTTTCGGGTTGCTGGCGTCGGCCGGAATCGCCAACAGGTCGAACCACAGGTTGCTGCCTTCCTTGGGAATGGCATACGCGATGTTCACGCCGTTCTTCGCTTCCTTGGCACGGTTCGCGGCCTGGAACACGTCACCCGAGTAACCGAACGCTACGCAGATGTCGCCGTTGGCCAGGTCCGATACGTACTTGGAGGAGTGGAAGTAGGTGATGTACGGCCGGATGCTGAGTAATTTGGCTTCGGCTTTTTTGAAGTCCTCGGGGTTCTCGCTGCGCGGGTCCATGCCCATGTAATTGAGGACGGCCGGGAACACTTCGTCCGCCGAGTCCATCATCGACACGCCGCACTGGCTAAGTTTTTTCAGGTTTTCCGGTTCGAACAACACGGCCCAGGAATCGATGTGATCGACGCCCAGCACTTGCTTGACCTTGTCGACGTTGTAGCCGATGCCGTTGGTGCCCCACAGGTACGGGACCGAATGCTCGTTGTTCGGGTCGTTCTTCTCCAGCAGCGCCAGGAGTTTGGGGTCGAGGTTCTTGAAGTTCGGCAGCTGCGAGCGATCCAGTTTAAGGAACGCGCCAGCCTTTACCTGGCGGGCCAGAAAGTGGTTGGACGGGACTACCACGTCGTAACCGGTGCGGCCGGCGAGCAACTTGCCTTCCAGTGTTTCATTGGAATCGAACACGTCGTAGATGACTTTGATCCCGGTTTTTGCCTGGAAGTCGGCGAGGGTGGTTTCGCCAATGTAATCGGTCCAGTTGTAGACACTGACCTGGGGTTGGGCGTGCGCTACGGCGCTGAACAGAACACTCAGGGCGACCGGGAGTACGGATTTCAACAGACGCATTTCGACACCTCTTGGATTATTGGATTTTTCAGGTGGTTCTCTGGTGCTCGCGATCCCTGTGGGAGCGGGCTTGCCCGCGATGGCGGTCTGTCAGTCAACGAAGATGTTGAACGTACCGGCCTAATCGCGGGCAAGCCCGCTCCCACAGGGAATGCGCGCTGCCATGGAGTAAGCAGGCGTTTTCAGACGCTGAACAACAGAAACTCCCGCTCCCACGAGCTGATCACGCGTTTGAAGTTCTCGTGTTCTGCACGCTTGACCGCGACATAGCCGCGAACGAATTTGCTGCCCAGCACCTTCTCGATGGTTTCGCATTCTTCCATCTGCGTCAGAGCGTCCTCGATGGTGATCGGCAGGCGCAGGTTGCGCCGCTCATAGGCCCGACCTTCGACCGCCGCGCTCGGCTCGACGCGCTCGACCATGCCGAGGTAGCCGCACAACAGGCTGGCGGCAATGGCCAGGTAAGGGTTGGCGTCAGCGCCTGGCAGACGGTTTTCCACGCGCATCGATTCAGTGCTCGAGGTCGGCACACGCAAGCCGACGGTGCGGTTTTCTTCGCCCCATTCGACGTTCACCGGTGCCGAGGTGTCCGGCAGGAAGCGGCGGAAGGAGTTCACGTTGGGGGCGAACATCGGCAGTACTTTTGGAATGTACTTTTGCAGGCCGCCGATATGGTGCAGGAACAGCTCGCTCATCGTCCCGTCAGCGTTGACGAAAATCGGCTGACCGGTGGCGATGTCCACCACACTCTGGTGGATGTGCATGGCGCTGCCCGGCTCGTCACCGATCGGCTTGGCCATGAACGTGGCTGCCACGTTGTGCTTGAGCGCAGCTTCGCGCATCGTGCGTTTGAACACGGTGATCTGATCGGCCAGGTCCAGCGCGTTGCCGTGTCGGAAGTTGATCTCCATCTGCGCCGGGCCGTCCTCGTGGATCAGCGTGTCGAGGTCCAGGCCTTGCAATTCGCACCAGTCGTAGACGTCTTCGAACAGCGGATCGAATTCGTTGGCAGCGTCGATGGAAAACGACTGGCGGCCACTTTCCGCGCGGCCCGAACGGCCCAGGGGCGCTTTGAGCGGCAGGTCCGGGTCTTCGCAACGTTGCGTGAGGTAGAACTCCATTTCCGGCGCAACAATCGGCCGCCAGCCTTTGTCGGTATACAGCTGCAGGACTTTTTTCAACACGTTGCGCGGCGACAGTTCGATCGGGTTGCCGAACTTGTCGAAGGTGTCGTGGATCACGATGGCGGTTGGTTCGATGGCCCATGGCACCACGTAGACCGCGTCGGCATCGGGCTTGCAGACCATGTCGATGTCAGCCGGGTCAAGCAGGTCGTAGTAGATGTCGTCGTCGACGAAGTCCCCGGTTACCGTTTGCAACAGCACACTTTCCGGCAGGCGCATGCCTCGCTCATGCAGGAACTTGTTGGTGGGTGCAATTTTGCCGCGTGCAATGCCGGTCAGGTCGCTGACGACGCATTCGACTTCGGTAATCTTGTGATCTTTCAGCCACGTGAACAGCTGATCGAAGGGGACATTCATAAAGACCTCGTTATTGGTTTTATTAACGCCGGGGAGGGTGGTTTCATCCACCACACACTTCCCCTGAGACGCGTTGACGACTATCTTGGGCGAGCCTTGCAGATCCATCTATCCACTTTCAGCAGCACCAAAACGCACCAAAAGAGTGCGCAAGGTCACCCATGACAACGTCCAGTCCGTTACACGTCCAAGCGTTCAACACCGAAGATGTCGCCGAGCAAATCCGCGCCACGCCGGGTTGGGTGCAGCAATATCAGCAGATGTCCCCGGGGCATTTCGCCGGGCGGGTGCGCTATCTGGACCTGCAGGGCGTGGAAATCTACGAAGAGCAGATGAACACCCGGGTCGAGCAGAATTTCAGCGCGCCCGAAGGCTCGTTGGCGTTCTGTTTCGATCGCAGTGACAACGCGCTGTATATGCTCAATGGCGAGAGCCGCAACATCTGGATCACCCCGGAGAACTACCAGGAAATCGCCGTGGTGTTCGGTCCGGAGTTCGTTCAACGTCATGGGCTGGATGTCGCCAGGCTGGAAGGGTTGTTCCTGGCGCCGCTGAATTCGGGGCAGAACGCATTGTTCAGTCGCTGGCTCAGCAGCACCTTGACCCAACTCGCGCAGACACTGGACCCCCCGAGCAAGGAAGCCTTGACCCAGCAGTTGCTGGAAGACTGCCTGTACCTGCTCGACAACGCCTGCGTGTGCCTTGATCGTGGGGCGTTGCAACGTCGCACCGAGGAGCGTTCGGTGATGAAGCGCATCGGTGAATGGGCGGCGGATTCGCCTGAAGAAACGCTGAACCTGCTGGAGCTTTCGCAGATTGCCGGGGTGTCACTGCGTCAGGTGCAGCACGCGTTCAAGGCCTATACCGGCATGACCCCGACTCATTGGCTGCGCCTGCGCCGCCTCAACAGCGCACACCGCGAACTGCTCAGCCGCACGCCGATGGAAACCACCGTGGCCGAAGTGGCCATGAACTGGTCCTTCTGGCATCTGGGGCGGTTTTCCAGCAGTTATCGCGCGTTGTTCAAAGAGCTCCCGAGCGAAACCTTGAAGCGTAGCGCGCAAAAACGAATTCTGGCCTGAACACGCATTTGTAGCAGCTGGCGAAGCCTGCGTTCGGCTGTGTCGTGGCGAGGGGATTTATCCCCGTCGGGGCGCGCAGCGGCCCCAAAATCTTTACGACTGCTGCGCAGCCGAACGGGGCGGTGCGACGTTTCGCTAAATCCCCTCGCCACAGTTGCTCATCTGCCTGACCGTTTGCGGATGGATCACACCGTCGACGCCGGCTTGGCCAGTTCAATGCCTGCCGCTCCCAAGCGTTTCAAAACCTCGAACAGCAAATCACTTTTGGTCGTGCCGACAATGCGCGGGCTGCTGACGTAGCCGGTGACGGTCAGGGTGATGCCTTCCGGGCTCAGTTTGCTGAAGCGCACGGTCGGCGCCGGTTTGTCGAGGATGCTTTCGTTTTCGCAATAGGTGTCGTACAGCAGGTTCCTGACTTGCTCGGGGTCGATGTCCAGCGGGAACGTCAGCTCCAGCGACGCCACCCCTTGAGCGCTGCCACCCAGGGTGACGTTGCGCAGGTTTTGCGAGATCAATTGCGAGTTGGGGACGATGACGATGGAGCGATCGCTGAGTTGTATTTCGGTGGCCCGTACGTTGATGCGCCGGATATCGCCTTCCACGCCACTGATGCTGATCAGGTCGCCGACTTTCACCGGGCGTTCAGTCAGCAGGATCAGGCCGGACACGAAGTTTTTGACGATTTCCTGCAAGCCAAAGCCGATACCCACGGACAAGGCGCTGACGATCCACGCCAGGTTCGTCCACTGGATGCCCAGTGACGACAACGTCAGCAAGATCACCAGGGCGTAGCCGATGTTGGCGAACAGCGTGCTGAGCGACGCACACATGCCGGGATCCATGTCGGTTTTCGGCAGGAATTCGTTATCCAGCCAGCGGCGCAGGGATCGAATCAGGTAGACACCCACTAACAGCGCCAACACGGCATTGAGCAGGTGGCCGGGGATGATGTTGAGTTTGCGCAGGCCATCGCCACCGAGGATGGCGACGGCCTGGTCAAACAACTGCCCAAGGGTGGTGCCAACGCCGCCGACAATCATGCAGATCAGGGCGAGCAACAGCAGCGCGGCGCGCCCGACGCCAGACAAGACGATTGAAACCTGTTCCAGGCGTGTGTCGCCGATCCCGAGCAATTGCTTAATGGCTTTGCCGCTGGGGCTCCTGGCTGAAAACAAGTACTCGCAACTGTCCTTGAACAATTGAATGAGCAGGTAAAACCCGGACAGGATGATGAATCCCCACACCAGTTCATACGTGATGAACCTCGCCAGTGAAACGTAGCCGATCAGCAGCGCAATCAACGAGATGAATATGGCGATGCTGACGACGGTATAGATCAGGCCGGCCAGCGTGGTGCTTGCTTCTGAAGTTTCACCGGTCGCGGCCAATGCTCGGCGGGCTTTGCTGGCCTGATGGAACAACGCTACAAAGACCAGCGTAACGGCCAGTGAAATCACACCACGTCCCTGTAATACCGCCGCGTTGCTCATGCCGGTGACATAGATGACTTGCGAAAGACCGACCAGCAGTAAAAGCACACAGGCCAGGAGGCGGGGATAGCGTTTGAGCGCCAGTGCCACGGAATCGGCCATCGCGGGCAGGCGCCACGACGGGTGCTCTGTCGACAGCAATGCCCGGCTCAAACCGGTCACCAGAACGCAGGTGTAAATCAGTTTTTCGAACTCGTCAGCGAAGTTCTGCACGATGGGGGTTAGCGGCAGTTGCCGGTTCAGCGCGTAGAACAGCAGTTGCATCGCGCAGGCGGTGGTCAGCACCGTGGCCACCACCGAGGCGAAGGCGAGCGAACTTCGACGCAGACGCCCCTCAGGCATTCGGTGAATGCAGATCCACGTCAGTGCGCGATCGGCCACTCTACGGCCCCAGATCCAGACGACCAGCGCCAGCAGGATGATCGCAGCGGCCAACAGGCGTTCGCCCGGTTGCCAGGCAAGCGCCAGGGAGATTCGGACATCGCGGATAAAGTCCTGCAGTCGCTGGCGATCTTCAGGCGTCAGATTAAACAGAGGCGACCAGAAACGAGGTGACAGGATGCTGGCGTTGCGCTGGCTGACTTCGCTTTCCAGAAGGCTGCGTCGAATACCGGCGATCTGAGCAATGAGCCCGGCGGCGCTGTCCCTGAGCGCTGCCAGTGTTTTGAGTGTGGCATCGACCTTTCTCTTCTGTTCGGACAGAACGGCCCGTTGAGTGGCGATATCCGAAAGGTCTCCACCGATCTCGACGGATGATATCGGGCCCAGTACGTCCAGTTGGGCCTGCAACTGTTTCTGTTCGGGCAGCAACGCGGACTCAAGGGTATCCACGTCACTGATATACCGCTGAACCGTATCCTGCAGACCGACCATCTGGCTCAGGTTATTGGCCAGCGATATCTGTTGTTTGATGCGATCCAGCCTTAGCTGCAGGCCTGACAGATCGCTTTCGGAAACCGCATGCGACGACGTCCCGGCAGCCCCGGCAATCGACACTGGCGCCTCAGCGGCTCCCAGCGCTGCACCGCTGGACGCCAGCAGCGTGAGTGCGGTCAAGATCATCCACTTCAGTGCATGACGCATAGGCGAGTTCGGCTCTGTTGTTGAGTCTCAGCCTATGAGGTTAGGCCATCACGCAGAAAAGCGAGCGGTGTCATTCATCGCTCTGCACGCGGTCGCCCGGGGGGGTGACCTAAACTGGTTTTGGCTCATTCAGTCAACGAGGTGTGCAACATGAACAGTTTGTCGTCCCTTGGCTTATGCCTGGCGGTATCGGTGTGCGTTGCCCCGGCATGGGCCCAATCGGTAGTGCCTCTTAAAGGACAGACCTCACAGCAAATCCAGCTGGACACCACCGACTGCCAGAACGTGGCCGCCAGCCAGAGTGCCGCCGCTGCGCCATCGCCTTCCGGCGGAAGATTGAAAGGTGCTGCCGTGGGCGCTGCGGCGGGTGCGGCAGGGGCACAGGTTCGCGGGAACCGCCATGACGAGGTGTATGACCGTGTCGACGATGACACCAAGCAGGATTATCGCCAGAACCAGGCCAAAGGCACCGCTGCAGCCGGTGCGGTGGTTGGCGGCTCACGGCAGCGTCAGGATCGCCGGGAACAGGAAAAAACCAGCGCCGCCAACAGTTCAGCCGCCTACGTGGGTTGCTTGCAAGGCCGGGGCTATCAGGTTAATCCCTGAGCGGGTGCCTTGCGCTGCTCCAGTAGGTGAACCATCAGCACGGCGTACAGCGTCACGACGATGAACAAGCTCATGCGGACAGCGAACGCCGTATAGACGTCTTTGCCCGCAGCACTGTCCTGCACTGACTGGCCGAGCAGGATGATCAGCGTGATCAGCGTGTTGACCCAGAAGCCCGGACTGAAACGCGTCCGGCTCAGGGCATATAACTTGCGCGCCAATACCAGGCCGAAGAGCAGCATCCACAGAAAGAACATCCACACATGCACGAACAGACTCAGGGCACACCAGAACAAGACCGCCAGTAGTCCACCGAGCAAGGTAGAGCCGACGAGTTCGCGGCCGGCATGCCGGGCATTCGTGGTGGAGCTTTGCTGTCCCAAGCCAACCGCCTTGAGGATGATCGGCAGGTAGCTGGCCGGATCGATCAGTGCCAGCAGGAATGTCGGCAAGACGATCAGGGTTGCCCGTAGCGCCACCCTTGCAGACTCTTCAGGGGAGGGAACGGGGCCAACCGGTGGCGAAGGAAGATTCGCCGGCTCGGGAAACAACGCGTGACTCACCGCGACCACCGCGATGGCGAGAAGCAGCCCTTTGACCAGCGCACCGATGACCGTCGCCGCCAGATCGAACTCGGCGACGCCCGCCGCGGAAATCATCGTCAAACCGATCACCAGAAACGTCACAATCAGGACGTTGCCACCCTGCAAGCCAAACCGGAACGCCAGGAACAGGCAGGTACCCACTATCAATACACCGGGGAACGGGTAGTAACGCAGAACCGGGATCAACACCAGCCCGACGCCAGTCGTGAGCATCGCTACCAGTGCCAACACCAATCCCGCCTTCAACGTCAGCGCCCGGTTGAGCGCCGTTAACAACAGCACCGCCAATACCGGCGAAATAAACGGAATCGGCAGTCCCGCCGCGAAGCTGATTGCCAGGCACAACGCCGTGCCGGTAGCCAGGCGCAACGCGCGCTGATCCCGAACGGTGCGCTTAATAGGCATACGACATCCAGCTCATCGACCACAGAAACAGGCGGCCCAGCGGGTTCAGCGGATTACCCTGGGAGGGGAAGGCCATGATCTCTGCCTGCCCACCGGCACGGATGGCGCGGCTGTCGCGCAGCACTTTTCGAGCGTCTTCGGAAAATTCGACAATCACCGGAAAACGCTGCGCCGGGCGCAACCAGTCGCGGCTGTTCTGCACGGTGGGCAAGGTGCCGGGCGCCGCCGTTTGGCCGACGCTGACGCCGGAGCCGACACTGCGCACCCGACCCTCGAAGACCTCGCCCGGCAAGGCATCCAGCACGATCGAGACCGGCGTATCGGGTTTGAGCAGGCCGAGGTTGTTCTCGGTCATGTCCGCGCTGATCCACACGTCGTGGATGGCGATCAGGGTCATCACTGGCGCGCCGGCCGCCGCGAACTGCCCGACGTCGGTGCGCAAATCGGTGACCAGTCCATTGGAGCGTGCGCGAATTTGCGTGTTGGCCTGGTCGAGCTCGGCCTTGGCCAGCGCTGTGGCGGCGCTGCGCAGCAAGGCGTTGTCTTGTTCATTGCCACCTTCCTGTTCGCGCGCCCGTTGAACTTCGGCCCGTGCGGCGGCCACCTGGCTGACGGCTTTTTCACGATCGGCCCTTGAGACCTCGAGCAGGCGTACCGAGATGGTGCCAGGGTCATCGCGATACAAGCCTTCAAGACGCTGATTCTCCTGACGAGCCTTGAGCTCATTGGCCTGGGCGGCACGCAGGTTGGCTTGCGCGGCGGCAATCCCGGCGGTGCTGGCGCCGACTTGGCGGCGGGTCGATTCAAGGTCCGCACGGGCGCGGTCGGCAGCGATCTGATAGGGCTGCGGGTCGACTTCGAACAGCACATCACCGGCCTTGACGTCCTGATTGTTGCGCACGTTGACCCGAATCACCCGGCCCGCCACTTCGGAAGCCACCGGAATCACAAAGGCGCCCACGCGTGCTTGTTGGGTATAGGGCGTGAAGCGATCCGCCAACAGGTACCAGGCGAGGCTCAGGATGATCAGCAGCAGGACCCACTTGATGCCTTTTTTTGCCGGATCGGCAGGCGGTTTGGCAATCTCGGGGGAGGGCGCGGGCGCTTCACTCATGGTCGTTCACCTTTTCCGGTTGCGCAGGCGCGGGCTCATCGAGCAAGTCGCCCCAGTCCGTGCGTTGTTTCATCTGTTGACGGGTGGCGTCGTCGACCCTTGGGAGAGCGCTGTACCAGCCACCGCCCAGGGCCTTGTAGAGGGCAATCACGTTGCTCACGGCATTGCTGCGGCTGACCAGGTAATTGTCCTGTTGTTCGAGCAATGCACGTTGCGCATCCAGCACGCGCTGGAAGTCGGAATACCCTTCGCGGTATTGCGAGCTGGCCAGCACCAGAGACCGCTTGGCAGCGGTTTCTGCCTGGCTCAGGATCTGTTCGCGTTCCAGGGATTTGATCAGGCCGACGGCAGCATCATCGGCCTCCCGCGCGGCCTGGCGAACCTTGTCGCGGTAAGCCTCGATCAGTTCCTGCAATCGCGCATCCTGGAGCCGTACGTTGTTGCTGATCTGGCCGTGGTCGAACAGGTTCCAGCGCAGGCTGGGGCCCCCCACCAGGTCCAGGCTTCGCGACGTCCCGCTCAAGGTGTCAGCCGACCAGACGATACTGCCGAGCAAGGTCAGCGAAGGGTAGAAGTCGGTTTCAGCCACGCCGATCAGGGCTGACTGCGCGGCCACATTAAGCTCGGCTGCACGTACATCGGGCCGGCGCAGCAACAGGCTGGCCGGGACATCCTGGAGCACCGCTCGGTCGATCAGGGGGATCAAGCCTTCGTGGTTCGCCAGTGGCGGCAGCGCGCCGGGAGGACGTCCGATCAGGACGGCCAGAGCATTGCGGGTACGTGCAAGCTGGTCTTCGAAACCGGGAATGGTGCTCAGCGTGCCAAGGTACTGGGACTTGGCTTGTTGCAGGTCGAGCTCGGCGTTCTGCCCGCTCTTGAACAGTTTTTCGGTGATTTCAAAATTGCGCTTTTGCTGGCTCGCGTTGGCTTGGGCGACGCGCAGACGGGCTTCGGTGGTACGCAGCGAATAGTAGGTGTCGGCCACTTGTGCCCGCAGCAATACGAGCACGTCTTCATAGTTGGCTTGTGCGGCGAAGTAGCTGGCGTCGGAAGATTCGATGGCACGACTGAAGCGCCCCCAAAAATCCAGTTCCCAACCGACATCGAAGCCGGCGCTGTGCTGCCAGAAATGGTTGTCCTGAGGATTATTGCCACCCGATTGCCGGCGATTGACGTACAGGCTGTCGGCGCTGGCCTGCTGCAGTTGCGGATAGCGCCCGCTCTGGGCAATGCCCAACTGGGCGCGGGCTTGCATCACCCGCAATCCGGCGATTTTCAGGTCTGAGTTGTGCGCATCGGATTCGGCAATCAACTGGTCGAGCAGCGGATCATTGAACACGTGCCACCACTGACGGATATCCGGGTTCGGTCCCCGCTGGCTGGATTGCTCGATAGCCGCAGAGCTCCAGTGATCGACCCACGGCTCAGCCGGCGACTGGAAATTGGGGCCCAACTGCACGCAGCCACCCAGCGCTAAAACACCGACCCACAGGACATGTTCCGGACGAATCAGCAGGGGGCTTTTTGCTTGCATCGAATGTTTTCCAGCGGCCGGATTCCAAGGGAGCATAGACGTCCATTCGCGCCTCGTCCGGTGTTACCCAATCGGCTCCGCTTTACAGCTCATTTGCCCGGCTCCCGGCTTTTGGAATACCACGTCATCGGCGCTTTGCCAGAAACTGTAAAAACCCGTGCCGTCCTTGCCGCTGTATCGAATCCCCGAGCCACCGGGTTCCTGGCTCAGGGTCATCGAGGTGTTCGCCCAGCGGAGGTAGACAACGCCGGGATCGGCATTGAAGAAAGTCGCGGAGATCAACACATTCAACCCGGCACATTTGAAGGCGAAGGGGCCCTCGGTGAGCCTGTCGGGGTCCCGGGTTCTGACAATGGCCGAGCCCTGGCGCAACTGGTAGGCGCGTTCGGCATAACGACCCACGGCACAGGCTTTGGGATTCGCCTCGCTCGCACACTGATTGCGTAACAGGGTCCAGAATTGCTGATCGGTGATGACCTTTTCGGGAGGCGGAACCGAACGCTCGTCCGTCAGCGCCAGGCGATACAGACGATTCAATTCCAGGTCCATCCGCGCCAGCTGAGCATCGCGGCAGATCAACTTTTCAACCGGCGCCGTTGCCGTGACGCAATCGAAACTGGTCTTGAACATCGGCGCAGAAGTCGCCGCACTCGAACCGGTGACCATCGCCGCACAGATGACGAAATAACCTGTGCACTTGCCCGTGAGCATTTTCATGATCGATCCAGGTTGATTGGAAATCAGTACTACCAGGGTGAGCCACGTATTCCAGCCGTCCCTCATCGAGGTTGCTCTTTGCATGACAGAAAGGTTGCTGGCGCAGAATTGTATAGTAGCCACAGATGTGAAAAGCCAACGTGCAGGTGCTGGACGGCTTGCAGAATGGCCACCACTTTAGTCGTCTGTTTAAGCTGATAACACCAACGAGGGTGAGTCTTATTCTATTTAATGGCTGCCACCGTTAATATTAACCGCACGTGTTCAGTCTGATAATGCGTGGTATGGTTAGCCTTAAGATAGATAACGCTCATCGTGGTGCGCTTTATGAACGACTTTTTTCCGGTGTCCTGCGCCGATACGCTTAGCAAAATAGGCCTATTGGTCAAATCGAGACGTCTGGCATTGGGCCTGCGCCAAGCTGACTTCAAGGCGAGCCTGGGCATTTCCGAACACACGCTGCGCAAAATCGAGAACGGATCGGCGCTGGTCGACCTGCGATCGTTCATGCTCGTCCTGTGGCGCCTGGGCATCAACGAGACCGTATTCCACTCGCTGGAAGGCATCGAAACCACTTCGCAGGTCGCCCGTTACGTGACGGATGAGGACGCCTACCAGAGCATCGCCTCCAAGCGCGTGCGGTTGCCGAAACCCAAAGCGGAGGACTTCTGATGTCCCGTGCCTACATCTACATGGAGCACCCGGACACCGCAGAGATGCTGACCCTTGGCAGGCTGACGCTGCAGGGGAAGTCTGGCGAATTCATTTATGCCCCTGACTATGTAGAGCGAGGTGGCTGGGTTCCGGATCCGGTCAACTATCCGTTGCGCGCCGAAGCCTACAAGGGCATTACCAAGAACCGCGGCATACCCGGGTTTATCAACGATGCCATGCCGGACGGATGGGGCGAGCGCTTGCTCCAGCGCGCGTTCGGTCAAGTGCTGGCGCCGATCGAGTTTCTGCTCAAGTCCCCCAACAACGACCGCGTCGGCAACCTGCTGGCCGGGACAGCGACGGTTCCCGCACCCGGTCTGGGCGACGGTCCGGTACCCACGCTGAAAGGGTTGGCGAAATTCATTGAAGCGTGCGAAGCGGTGTATGACGGCCAACTGGACGATCAGTCGGTCGCGATGCTCAACATCCGCCACCAGCGTTCTGCGCTGGGCGGTGCGCGACCCAAGCGCACGTTGCAGGATAACGGGATGTTGATTCTGGCCAAGCCGCGAGACCGGTTCGATCAGTACGATTTCCCCTCGATCGAATACGCCTGCATGACGTTTGCCGCCTCGAAGGGAATGAACGTCGCCAAGACTGCGCTGCACGCCGAAACACCCTCGACCCTATTGATCGAGCGTTTCGACCGTACACCGTTGGCCGACGGCGCCAGGCGCATCCCGATGCTCAGTGCGCTCACCTTGCTCGATTCGGAGTGGAACGAGCAGTACCACCGCGACTGGCGTTATGCGGCAGTGGCCGATGAAATGCGCCGGCGCGGTGTCCCGGATGTCGATCTGCACGAGCTGTTCAAACGCATGTGCTACAACGCCTTGGTGGGTAACAGCGACGACCATCCGCGTAACCACTCGATCATCTGGCTTGCCGGACAATGGCGGCTCTCGCCGATGTACGACGTGTTGCCGATTGTCGATGAGGGGCCTGCGCAGACCCTTTCGATGGCCGTTGGCCGCGACGGTAATCAGATCAGTCGCGCCAACCTGCTCAGCCATCACACACACTTTGCGCTGACCCGCGACCACGCGGAACAGGTGCTGGACGAGGTCATCGGCTGGGAAGAGGAGCTGCAAGACTATTACTCGCGGTGGGTGCGCGGCGAGGAGCTGGAGAGGGTTCGGGATACGGTGAGCGCAGCGCGAATGCGGTAACTTGCTCCCCCCGAGCCAGCCGTCATTGATCATTGAGGGGGAAGGGCGCACGCGGTCTTCCCCGTGCGCTCTCGATAAATGGCCTCGATTCAGTACGGGCTTACTCCAGGCGCTCAATGTCGACGGAGTCACCCGATTTCATATCCAACTGAGAACGCACGTCTTCGAACATTTCGTCGTAGGGTTTGTGGATCGAAGCAATGCTGCTTTTGTCCTTCGGAATACCGTACTTCTCCGCAATTTTCGTGACGTTGCTGGCGAAGTTGTAGGCCTGATCCTTGGGCAGAAAAAACGTCTCAGTCATTTCCTTGCCCTGAATGGTGCCGTGCATAGTGAACTGCATGCCCTTGCCCTCCTTGGGATCCGTTGCGAGTTCATAGTCGATGCACAGGTTGTAACTGACATCCTCCTTGTTCAGCGCGTGTCGCTCGATGTGCAAGTGACCTTGCTCAAACGTTGCCATGGACGTCTCTCCTTATAAGTAGGTAATGCCCGGTGTCGCCGTGCTGATACGCGTGCCGGCTGTGCCCTGGACGATCGCTTCAATGTCCGACAGTGAGCCGATCACCGCGACTTTTCCAGTATGGCGCGCGAATTCGCAGGCTGCCTGCACTTTCGGTCCCATGGAGCCGGCAGCGAAGCCGAGTTTCTCTATGTCGTCCGGGTGCGCCTGGGCGATGCTTTTCTGCGTCGGTTTGCCGAAGTCGATAAACGCAGCGCTGACGTCAGTGGCAATCACCAGCAGATCGGCATCAAGCTGCTCGGCCAGCAGCGCCGAACACAGGTCTTTATCGATCACCGCTTCGACGCCTTCCAGTTTGCCGGGTGAGGTGTACATCGTCGGAATGCCGCCACCCCCGGCGCAGATCACGATGCTGCTTTTTTCCAGTAACCATTTGATCGGGCGGATTTCGAAGATGCGTTTGGGTTTGGGACTGGCGACCACTCGGCGGTATTTATCGCCGTCAGGGGCAATGGCCCAGCCTTTCTCGGCGGCGAGTTTTTCCGCCTCGTCCTTGGTGTAGACCGGGCCGATGGGTTTGGTGGGGTTCTTGAAAGCCGGGTCGTTGGCGTCCACTTCGACCTGGGTCAGCAACGTGGCAAACGGCACTTCGAAATCCAGCAGGTTGCCCAGTTCCTGCTCGATGATGTAGCCGATCATGCCTTCGGTTTCTGCGCCGAGTACGTCCAGCGGGTAAGGCGATACCGAGGTGTAAGCGGCTGCCTGCAACGACAGCAGGCCGACTTGGGGGCCGTTGCCGTGGGCAATGACCAGTTGATTGCCGGGATGGATCTTGGCGATCTGCTCGGTGGCGATCCGGATGTTGGCGCGCTGGTTGTCAGCGGTCATGGGCTCGCCCCGACGGAGCAGGGCGTTACCGCCCAGAGCAACGACGATAAGCATGGTGCATGTCCTTCTGGAAGAGAAAGCGGGCCTGTGGGAGCTGGCTTGCCAGCGATGGCATCACCGCGGTGTCTCTGAAACACCGAGGTGTGGCCATCGCTGGCAAGCCAGCTCCCACAAGGAGCCAGGGTTGCCGTTAGAGATCCGCCAACGTCGACACCAGAATCGCCTTGATCGTGTGCATGCGATTCTCCGCTTGCTCGAAGGCGATGCAGGCCGGGGACTCGAACACGTCGTCGGTGACTTCAATGCCGTTGCTCAGGTGCGGATACTGCTCGGCAATCTGTTTGCCAACCTTGGTGTCGCAGTTGTGGAAGGCCGGCAGGCAGTGCATGAATTTCGTGCGCGGGTTGCCGGTGGCTTTCATGAGTTCGGCGTTGACTTGATACGGCAGCAATTGCTGGATGCGCTCGGCCCAGGCTTCGACCGGTTCGCCCATCGACACCCAAACGTCGGTGTGGATGAAATCGACGTCCTTGACTGCCGCTTTCGGGTCTTCGGTGAGGGTGATACGCGCACCGCTTTCTTCGCCGTATTGTTTGCAGCGAGCCACCAGATCGTCCGCCGGCCACAGCGCTTTCGGCGCGCAGATCCGCACGTCCATGCCCAGTTTGGCGCCGATCAGCAGCAACGAGTTCCCCATGTTGTTGCGGGCATCGCCCAGGTAGGCGTAGCTGATCTCGTGGATCGGTTTGTCAGCGTGTTCCCGCATGGTCAGCACGTCGGCGATCATTTGCGTCGGGTGGTATTCATCAGTCAGGCCGTTGAACACGGGCACGCCAGCAAACTTGGCCAGTTCCTCGACAATCTCCTGTTTGAAACCACGGTACTCGATAGCGTCATACATGCGTCCGAGCACCCGGGCGGTGTCCTTCATGCTTTCCTTGTGGCCGAGTTGCGAGGAGTTCGGATCGATGTAGGTGACGTTGGCGCCCTGGTCATAGGCGGCAACTTCGAAGGCGCAACGGGTGCGGGTCGAGGTCTTTTCGAAGATCAGCGCGATGTTGTTGCCTTTAAGGTGCTGCTGCTCGGTCCCGGTGTACTTGGCACGCTTGAGGTCGCGGGACAGGTCGAGCAGGTAGCGCAATTCTCTGGGCGTGTGGTGTTCCAGGCTCAGCAGGTTGCGGTTGTGAATGTTGAAAGCCATTTTGGATCTCCTCGAGTTGGGTAATCCCCTTGGCGACGCCCGACAAGCTCGTACCAAGGTTTATCAGGTTAGTAGTCGATCGGGTCGCGGATGATCGGGCAGGTCATGCAATGGCCGCCGCCGCGTCCGCGTCCGAGTTCTCCGGCGCTGATGGTGATGACTTCCACACCGGCCTTGCGCAGCAGGGTGTTGGTGTAGGTATTGCGGTCGTAGCCAATGACCACGCCCGGCTCCACGGCAACCACGTTATTGCCGTCGTCCCATTGCTCGCGTTCGGCGGCAAAGCTGTTGCCGCCGGTTTCAACCACGCGCAGGGACTTGAGATTCAGCGCGGCGGCGACGGTGTCGAGAAAGCTGGCTTCTTCCAGATGAATATCGATGCCGCCGGATTTGCTCTCGTCGGGGCGCAGGGTAAAGGCGACAATCTGGTTCACCACTTCGGGGAAGATGGTCACTACATCGCGGTCGCAGAAACTGAATACGGTATCCAGGTGCATCGCGGCGCGGGACTTTGGCAAGCCAGCGACGATCACTTTTTCAACGGCTTTGTGCTTGAACAGGTTCACCGCCAGTTGGCCGATGGCCTGACGGGACGTGCGTTCGCCCATGCCAATCAGCACGACGCCGTTACCGATCGGCATCACATCACCGCCCTCGAGGGTGGAGTTACCGTGCTCCTGGTCCGGATCGCCGTACCAGATCTGGAAATCGGCGTTGGTGAATTCGGGGTGGAATTTGTAGATGGCGGTGGTCAACAGGGTTTCCTGGCGGCGTGCCGGCCAGTACATCGGGTTCAATGTCACGCCACCGTAGATCCAGCAGGTGGTATCGCGGGTGAACTGAGTGTTGGGCAGGGGCGGCAGTATGAAGCTGGAGCGGCCGAGGAACTCGCGGAACATCTCGATGGTTTTGCCGCCGAACGTGGTCGGCAGGTCATCCGCCGACACACCGCCGATCAGGAACTCGGCGGTCTTGCGCGGCTCCAGGCTGCGCAACCAGGAGCCCACTTCATTGATCAGACCCACGCCCACCGAGTTGGCGGTGATCTTGCGCTGCAGAATCCAGTCGAGGGCTTCGGGGATGGCAACGGTGTCGGTCAGCAGGTTGTGCATTTCCAGCACGTCGATATTGCGTTCGCGCATTTTGGTGACGAAATCAAAGTGATCACGCTTGGCCTGCGCCACCCACAGCACATCATCGAACAGCAATTCGTCGCAGTTGTTAGGGGTCAACCGCTGGTGCGCAAGGCCAGGGGAACACACCATAACTTTTCTCAGTTTTCCCGCTTCAGAATGGACGCCGTATTTCGTTTTTTCCGCGGTCATTTCCGTGATCCTCCGGATAACAAAAAAACACCTGTCGTGGTCAATGCTCAGCCAGATTTCATTGCTGTTCTAAAGACTTTTATGTTGCCGGTTGGCAAAACGTCATTGCGGTGAAGTGCCTTACTCACCCATGGGTTCAAGCAAAATTCAAGCGTAGCCGAGGAAGCTTAGTCGCTGGTTTGTTTTTTGTGCTTTGTAAGTCTCCAGTACTTTCAACACGCCGCTCGACGGCGTATTACAGGCATAAACGCTATTTATGAGTTGTCGCACTAGAGTGGATGGTTATAAAAGAAAAGTAATTACGTTGATCGGACAAGCAGGTTTTGCCTTTATGCATTAACTTAATTAAGTCGCGTAATGGTCACGCTCGGTAGTTGCGCTGGGCAGGGAGGAACAGCAATGCCACAACCGGTGCAAAAACTGCGACTTAGTGCATTGATTGCCTTGGTAGTGGGGTCGATGATCGGCGGTGGGATCTTTTCCTTGCCACAGAACATGGCAGAGCGCGCTGAAGTGGGGGCTGTGATCATCGGCTGGGCGATCACGGCGGTGGGCATGCTGACGCTGGCTTTCGTTTTCCAGACCCTGGCCAATCGCAAACCGGAACTGAATGCCGGAGTGTATGCCTACGCCAAGGCAGGGTTCGGCGACTACATGGGTTTCTCGTCCGCCTGGGGTTACTGGATGAGTGCCTGGCTGGGCAATGTCGGCTATTTCATTCTGCTGTTCAGCACCCTGGGTTTTCTATTTCCCGTCTTTGGCCAGGGCAACACACCCACGGCCATCGCCAGCGCATCGGTGCTGTTGTGGACCGTGCATTTTCTGGTGATGCGCGGGATCAAAGAGGCGGCGTTCATCAACCTGGTGACCACCGTGGCCAAGATTGTGCCGCTGATCATGTTCGTCGTGATTGCCGCCGTAGCTTTCAAGGCCGATATCTTTACCCGTGACATCTGGGGGCGGAGCAACCCGAGTTTTGGCAGCGTGATGGATCAGGTGCGCCACATGATGCTGGTCACGGTGTTCGTGTTTATCGGCATCGAAGGCGCCAGCGTCTATTCGGCTCGGGCGGAAAAACGGGAGGACGTGGGCCGGGCGACAGTCATTGGTTTTCTCGGGGTGTTGGCGTTGTTGGTGCTGGTCAACCTGCTGTCGCTCGGGATCATGGCCCAGCCGGAACTGGCCACCTTGCAGAACCCGTCGCTGGCTGCGGTCCTGGAACATATTGTTGGTCCGTGGGGGGCGGTGCTGATCAGCGTTGGCCTGGTGATTTCACTGTTGGGCGCCTTGTTGTCGTGGGCATTGCTGTGTGCCGAAATCCTCTTTTCCACGGCGAAAGACAAGACCATGCCGGCGTTCCTGACCAAGGAAAATGCCAACCACGTGCCGGTCAACGCGTTGTGGATGACCAACGTGATGATTCAACTATTCCTGCTGATCACGCTGATTTCCGCCGGCACCTATACCAAGCTGATCTACCTGGCTTCATCAATGATTCTAGTGCCGTACCTGTGGTCGGCGGCTTATGCCGTGTTGTTGAGCAGCCGAGGTGAAACCTACGAAAACGCACCGGCAGAACGAATCAAGGACTTGTTGATCGCTGGCATCGCCCTGGGGTATGCGGTGTGGTTGCTGTACGCCGGCGGGTTGAAGTATTTGCTGCTCTCGGCGTTGCTTTATGCACCGGGGGTGATTCTGTTTGCCTTGGCCAGACATGAGCAAAAACAGCCGTTGTTCACCCCGATCGAGAAGGCAGTATTTACCCTCGTGATCATCGGTGCCGGGGTGGCGGCCTATGGTCTTTACAGTCGTCTACTGACGCTGTGACGGGGCGCTTACACGCCATTTTTGGTGCGGCGTTGTTGTCTGCAAGCCTGGTCTACACTCTGTCGACTGACACATCGCAAGGGAGGCAACCATGCTCGATTACTTTGCTCTCGGCATTTTGATATTCGTGGGGCTTGTGTTGTTCTACGGGATCATCGTGCTGCATGACATCCCTTACGATATTGCTAAACACCGTAATCATCCTCATCAGGACGCGATCCATGCTACGGGCTGGGTCAGTCTGTTTACCTTGCACGCGCTGTGGCCATTTCTGTGGATCTGGGCGATGGCGTATCGCGAGGATCGGGGCTGGGGTTTCGGTGACGGGAAGTCACCACAAAGCCACGTCGTGCATCTGGAGCAACAGGTCGCCGAACTGCAACAACGCGTTGAGCAACTGGAGTCGTCAGCAGGAAGGTCGCGGGTCATTCCCACGCCGGACAATCTTGGCGGGGGGATTTGAACCATGGATCTACTGCTCATCCTGACCTACGCCGCCTTTTGCGTCGCGCTGTTCAAGATTTTCCGCATACCGCTGAACAAATGGACGGTTCCCACGGCCGTACTGGGCGGGATCATTATGATCGGCGCGTTGATCTTCACGATGAACTACAACCATCCGTACTCTGAAGTTGCGCGCTCTTATTTTGTCTCTGTGCCAGTGATTCCCGTGATCAGTGGCCAGGTGATCGATGTTCCGGTTCAGACCAACCAGCCACTGGAGAAGGGCGATGTGCTGTTTCGCATCGATCCCACACCCTTTGAGGCCCGGTTGAAATCCGTCAAGGCTCAACTGGTCGCAGCGAAAGGCGATCGTTTTCGAATCACTGAGTTGATGAAGCGCAATTTCGGTACCCAGCGCGAGCTCGATACGGCCATCGCCAGAACCGATGATTTGCAGGCGCAATTGGACAATGCGCAGTTCGAACTCGATAACACCACCGTTCGCGCGCCGAGCAAAGGCTTCGTGACGCATGTTTCCCTGCGTCCCGGCATGATGGCAAGCAGGCTGCCCTTGCGCCCCTCGATGGTATTCATTCCGGAGGAGGGGCAGTACTTCGCGGCGTGGATGCGGCAAAACAGCTTGCTGCGACTGTCACCCGGCGATGAAGCCGAAGTTGCCTTCGACGGCATTCCCGGCAAGGTGTTCCAAGGCCGGGTCAAGAGCGTCATCTCCGTCATTGCGGAGGGGCAAGTGCAGCCTTCGGGCACGCTGATCAGCTTTACCGGCTCGCCACCCCCGGGCCGGGTGCCGGTCATCATCGAAATAACAGATCCCGAATTTACCCCCTACCGCAGCCTGATGCCGGGTGGCGCCTATGGGCAGGCGGCACTCTATAGCCAACACTTCCACCACATCGCAATGATGCGCAAGATCCTGCTGCGCATGTCGGCCTGGATGAACTACATCTTCCCGTTTCATTGATGTCCGTGCGTGATCTTTCAGGCGGCAAGGAGCATGGCGAAGTAACCGAAGACGGTGAGCAGGATGCCCGATACGGCGAACGCCACCGGGAACCCCACCCACGGCACACTGCTGCCAATCTCTGCAGCCGCCTCGCTGCAAGGGCCGGAGTGGCTGCGAGCACCCGCCATGCCGCCCATCAAGACGGCCGGATTGATCTTCATCAGGTGATAGCCGACGACCCACACCGCAAAGGGTGGCAGCAGGCAGACGACGAAACCCACGGCGAAGATCTGTACGGCTAGGGTGCCCGTGAGCTGGCTCAACAGGGTTGCGCCGGCATTGACCCCGACGATGGCGACGAACACCAGCAGGCCCATGTCTTCGAGGATGTTCCGTGCCGCGTTGGGCGTGTTGCCGAAAAAACGCAAGCGTGAGGACAGCGATGAAACGATGATCCCTGACACCATCAGGCCGCCGGCGTTACCCAGGCCTACGGCAGCGCCAAAGGCCGGGAACTGGATAAGGCCGATCAACAGGCCGTACATGAACAGGTAGTAGAAAAGGTTCATGGTGAACGTGTCGATCTTGAAGGTGACGCCATACAGGGAACCTGCAATGGCCACCGCGCATCCGACCAGGATGGCGCCGGCAACCATGCCTAATCCATAGCCCTTGATTGTGATGCGCCCGATCAGCACCGCCAGGCTGACCACCCCGAATAACAGCATGTAAGGGTTGGCATTGAGAAACGTGAAGAGTGCTTGCACGTATCGATCTCCTTGGGCGGTCCTTCAATGGATCGCTGTGCAGTTGGGTCGGGAGTTGGGTGAGCAGCGTCAGTTTCTCAATATGGAACAGGCGAGTGGCGAGGGGATTTAACGAAACGTCGCACCGCCCCGTTGGGCTGCGAAGCGGCCCCAATACCTGCAACCGACGTGTAACAGGTACACCGCATGTGATTTTTTACGACTGCTGCGCAGCCGAACGGGGATAAATCCCCTCGCCACGGATTGTGCTCGCTGGAAGCTCTTCTTAAGTGAAGCATTACACCCGGAGGCGGCCCGCCGGGTGCAGCAGCTAAGGCAAGGCGTAGGCGCTGAAGAGTTTTTTCGCCGAATCGCTGATGCCTCCCAGGTACTTGTCGTAAGCCTGTTCGATCTCTCCCGAGCGATACATTTCACTCAATACCGTATCGACCAGCAGGCGGAAGTCTTCATCGCCGCGCTCGACCATCATCGACGCCGGCGCGTACTCGTAGATACGGCCCAGCACCACCAGCTCGCCGTTGGGGTAGTCCCTCGCGATACGGCTTTTCAGCAGTATGCGATCGGCGAAGAACGCATCGGCTTTACCGTCGGCGACCAGCTTGATCCCGTCGTCGTTATTCTTCACCGTGACCAGGGTGGCGATCACGCCGAGTAAACGCATCTGCTGGCGTACCCACTGCTCCGTGACGCCACCTTCGGCGGTGGCGTAGGTTTGCCTGGCCAGGCCGTTGTTGATTGTCGCTCGCCAGGTTGGGCCGTCATTCGCCACCTCGCCGTTGAGTACCTTGATCAAGGCTTCGGGTGAGTGTTTGTGGACCACGGCAGAGAGTCCCGCCGTGTAGACCGGTATCGAGTAGCTCACTGATTTGCGTCGCTCCAGCGTAGCGGCCGTCGGCGTACAGAGGATGTCGATTCTGCCGGAGCTGACGGCGCTCACCTCTTCGGCAATCTTTATCGCCTCGAGGCGCACCTGCAACGACGGCAGTCCCAGTTCGGTCTTGACCTGGTCAGCGATTTTCAGGCACAGATCCATGGCGTAACCATTGGCCTTGTCACCGACGCGGGTGCTGAACGGAGCGAAGTCCGGTAGGTAGCCCAACGTCAGGGTGTTGCTGGCGCGCACACGCTCCAGGGTATCGGCACCGGCTATCACCGGCAGCATCGAGAGCACGCAAGCGAGCAGCATGCTCAACGGTTTGGTCGATAACAGGTTCATAGGCTGTTCCCCCTATTCAGATCAGCTACCGGTTCGTTGACAAATCGCTTGGCGAGGAAGCCATAGAGCAAGTAGCCGAAGGCCAGGACCAGCGTGCCGCCCATCACCGCATCCTTGCCGCAGGCGTACAAGGCATACAACGAGTAGGCCACCGCAATCAGCAACACCACCAGGTTGCGCGTGTACACCGCAGACCCGACGTTGGCTTTGTGCATGATCACCAGCAGGCCGGTGAGCGCTGTTATGTACGGAATCAAGTTGGTTACTGCCGCCAGACTGACCAGTTTGCTGAACTGCGCAGCGGCATCGGGGGAGATGGTCGACAGGGCCATCAGGGTCTGCAGCACGCCGCAGGCAATCATGCCGACGACAGGTGCGTTCATGGAATTAACCTTGCTGAACAGTTTGAGAAACAGGTTCTGGTCGGCCGTCATCTTGGCGGTTTGCGCCAGCGTAAATTGCCAGCCCAACAGCGAACCCACACAGGCCATCACCGCCAGCGCCATGATGATGTTGCCCACCATCGGGTTGAAAATTTTTGCGTAGACCAGCGCGAACGGCGCCGAGGAATTGGCCAGCTCGGCGTTAGGGATGATGCCCTGGATGACAGTGGTCGAAAGGACGTAAACCACCGCTGCGCCGAGCGTCCCGAACAGACAAGCCAACGGCACATTGCGCTTGGGATTCTCCACCGCATCGGTGGCCTGAGCGGCCGACTCCATGCCCAGGAAGGCCCAGAGGGTCAGCGGGATGGCTTTGGAGATGGCTTCGGAAATGGGCAGGCTATTGGGGTTCCAGGCGGCCACCAGTACATCGGGCTTGAACCAAAACCAGCCAATGATGCTCAAGCCGGCCACCGGTATGATCACGCCCCAGACCGTGAAAGCCCCGATCTTGCCGGTGATGCCGGGTCCCCCGAAGTTGGCGACGATGGTCAGCCAGATCAACCCGACCGTGCCGACGAACAGGGGAATGGCACCGCTGCTTAGCCAGGGAAAAAAAGCGGACATATAACCGACCGCGGAAATGGCCACCGCCACATTGGCGATCGCCAGCGACAGAAAATACAGGTACGAACACAGGAAAAAGCCTGATTTGGAGTGGGCTTCTTCGGTGTACGCGGACAAACCGCCGGATCGCGGACAGAACACGCCGCACTGAGCGAAGCAATACGCAATGGCCATCGAACCAATTGCAGTAAAGACCCACGACAACAGTGAAACGGCACCCAGTTGAGCCATGTTGGTGGGCAACATGATAATGCCAGACCCCATCATGTTGACCGTGACCAACGTCGTGAGCCCCATCAGGCTCATTTTCTTGCTTGAATCAGCCATCGCACACTCCTTGCTCGGATGAACAGCCGGTGACGCTGGGGCCTGCGGGTTACTGCGCCGCGAGGGGAAGGGTTGAAACTTGTTGGTTGAGACTTGGTTCGTCACGCTCTCAACATGGAGTGGCAAGTAACCCGCCCACCGAGTTCGACATTCAATTCGTGACACTTCACCGACAGGTGACGAAGATGCTTGTGCGGGTTCAGCAACAGAAGAGGGCAGTCGTTTTTCCTCGGGCTGAACTGTTCGTCGTTCAGCGTCGTCGTCGAAGAAATCTTGGGGTGTACTCGCGAAAGAATTGGCGAGAAACCGGGAAGGTGATCAGAACCGTATCGTGAGCAACGACTTTCAAAGCACTCATTGAAAAGGTCTCCCAGTCGGCAATTACGCCGGGTCGTTTCAGGGTAGATGCCTGGCTGTTCACAACGATGAGTTTGAAACCGGAACATTTGACATATTGTGTATAGATCAAATCAGAAAATCTGATCCCCGAATTACGACGCCCTCACACCCAGACGCATGTTCTGCGGCCTTAAAAGTAACCGAAACCATGACACGCGTTCGTCGGCTTGATGACATGACAGTCACGAAACGGACTGTTCTTTCTCGCTAGATCGCTGATTAAACTAAAAAATGCGCAACGCGATGACGCCCTTGTTGAAGACGGTTGCTGTAGTTGAAATGGGAGTGAGGGGGCGTCAGACCGATTGTCGGATCGTCGTAGAAGCAGGCAGTTTTGATAGAGGAGGGTGGCCGCTCACAACATCAGAGGTCGTACGACACATGATGGAAACCCAGCCCAAAAAAAGCTAGGGCGTAAAGCCCTAGCCGATAGCAGTTGTCACTTTTTCTTCTTCGCTGGCTTGTCTGCCTTCTCTGATTTCTTCGCCTTTTCTGGCTTGCTATCAGCTTTTTTAACAGACTTCTTCGGTTCGGCATCTTTTTTCTTGTCTTTCTTTTCAGAAGACTTCGAAAGAGCCGAGGCCGCTGCTGATTTCTTTGCCGGTGATGCCTTCTTGTCTTTCATGTCCTTGCTGGCTTTAGAAGCTTCACCTTTGGTTTTCTTATCGTCTTTAGCCACGTTGACCACCTCTCGGAGTATGCCGTTGTTGGCAAATTGCCTATGGGATTTTCCACAAGCTGATCATTAGGCGAGCGCGTCGAAAAGCGGTTCAACTTTTTTGATGTGTGGCATCACGCACCCTCGCCGGCGAAAGGACTCCGCGACCTGAACGGTAAGGGGAGTGCGCTAATGGCTATCGGGAGACGAGTTTATTAAAGCGCTCACGCGCGATCTGAGGTCATTCAGACTAAAAGGCTTGGTTAAAATCCCGGTGGTCGCATCGACCGTGACCAATCTCGCGCCACCCGCGAAGCCGGTGATAAAAAGCACTTTGAGTTTCGGATACCTGGCCCTGAGTTCGGCCGATAAACCGATTCCGTTCATTGATCCAGGAAGGCCTATATCGGTTAAGAGTAAATCCAGATGCTCGATATTTTCCGCTTGCTTCATTGCTGACACGCTATCGACTGCTTCAATGACGTGATAACCGATTTCGGATAAAAGCTCCGATGTTGTCTGCCGAACGACCGCTTCGTCGTCCACCAGCAAAACAGTTTCATTATTGCCGAATGGTTCTGGGTGATGAGACTTGTCCGAGGCTTTCAGAGCGTCATCAGGAGGCGAATTGTCGACTGGAAAATACAGGGTCACCGTTGTTCCAACACCCACACTGCTGTGAACTTTTACCTGGCCACCTGATTGCTGGGTAAATCCGTAGATCATCGAAAGACCTAATCCTGTTCCTTCACCAATCTTCTTGGTCGTAAAAAACGGGTCGAATATGCGCGACAAGATGTCAGGATTGATGCCAGTACCTGTATCGGTGACGGAGATGCTCACATAAGCCCCAGGTGGCAACATTTTGTCGGAGGAGGACGCTTCATCCATGACGCATCGATCGACCTCCAGACCAATCGCACCTCCTTCCGGCATTGCGTCTCTGGCGTTGATCGCAAGATTGAGCAAGGCATTCTCCAGCTGGTTGAGGTCGCACCGGATACGATCGTTTGCACGGAACGAGCACTCGACAATGATGCTGGGCCCGACCGTACGACGAATGAGGTCTTCAAGGCCCGCCACTACTTGGCGAGGTTCCAACAATTCGGGCTCGAGTGATTGCTGACGAGAAAACGTCAAGAGACGTTGCGTTAGCGCCGCCGCCCGAGAAGCAGAGGTCATCGCCAAGGCGTTAAAGCGAGCCAGGTCGGAGAAACGGCCAGCGTCTATGCGTCGCTGCATCAGCTCCAGACTACCCATGACACCCGCCAACAGATTATTGAAGTCATGGGCTATGCCGCCTGTCAGTTGCCCGACAGCTTCCATTTTCTGACTTTGCCGAAGCTTGGATTCCATCACGGCGCGCTCATGCTGTTCGTCCTCAAGTTGCTGAGTACGTTGCGCGATACGGTCTTCGAGCAAGTCATTCCATTCGCGCAGTGCGCTTTCCAGCTGCACCCGATCGCCGATGTCCTCGAAGGTGCCATACCATTGCTCGCATTGTCCGGCTGCATCGAAACTGCATAGCGCCCGAACTCTAAACCAACGGTAATCGCCAGCCTGTTTTCGCAAGCGTATTTGTAAATCGAAGGGCTGCAGCGTGCCCAGTGACTGAGTCCACAGTGCGGCGATTGACACCTGATCCGCTGGGTAAGCGGCGTTGGCCCATTCGCGCTCCAATGTTTGCGCAGGTGACAATCCGGTGTACTCATACCAGCGTGGATCAATAGAGAGAAGGTTGCCGTCCTTGTCAGCAGACCAGGGCCATAGCGGATTCAACTCGGCTGCGATGCGGTAATGTCGCTCGCTTTCACGCAATCTTTGTTCCGTAAATCGCATGGTTTCCTGGGTGTTGGAACGCTTCAACACTGCGCCCAGCAAGTTGCTGTAACCCCGGAGGAAGTCGATATCGCTGTCTGTAAACTCACGGGGAGTGCGACTATCAACCTCGAAGATTCCAAAGGGGCGTTCACCCTTGGCGCCATGGACTAAAACATTGACGAAGGCTTTTACCCCGTTGTCCTTCTGAAAGTCGTGATAACGGAAACGGGTTTCCGTCGCAATATCTGTCGAGACGACGGGCGCATGGGTATTGAGGGAGTACAACTCCGGACTGTCTTCAGATGCTTTTACTCGAACTTTCCCAACGACATCGGGCGCCCAACCCACGCCATTCCTCACGAAGAATGTGATGCCGTCTCCTTCGAGCAGCATAAATTTGGCGAGATTGGTTTCGAGGGCGTCGCCGACTAATCGACAGGCCTCATCGAGGATGTGTTCCAGGTCATCTGACGCCAAGGCAAGCTCGCCAAATTTGGCAAGCACTTTGCGCTGGCGAAGTAGCGTGTCCTCGATTGTCATAGGTTCACCAATGAGGGGTTTTAGTATCCGAGGCCTGAGCGCAGCCCAGGTTCAATTTCCATGATCGGTACGCCCTCCGCTAAAGAACAACGCTTTAGTTGCCGCTTATCAAGTCTAGTAAACATCGAGGCTTTGGTATGGAGATCGGCGTAAGGCTGCGTCGATGGACGTCTATGAACCGTCAGTCGTATGCGCGTGTTCTCAATGGAACCATCCGCGTGAATCCACTCGTCGCGAGCGCTGTAGTTTCATTGTTTCAGGCGGGCACCAACAATCCCGTGATACTGATCGCATGTCCGGAGGCGGACAGGGGACGAATCGGGGAGGGGAGTTCGCCGACGATAAACAGGACATGTCCAAACCAGGCCAGAAAGGTGGCCAGGCTTCAGGCGGACAACAGTCCCGCAAGCCAGATCAATCGTCCAGCGGTGGACGCGATAGCAATGTTGCTGAATGACGATTCCTCCGATATGGGGCGCAAAGACGGCGGGATGAGTGGCGGTGGAGGACACAAACCCTGATGCGCGCTGACATTATCAAGCCCCGAACCTTTCGGGGCTTGATTTAGATTTGTAGATCAAACGGCAAACGCGTAACCCGAGGATGTCGACGGTATTGGCGTGCACTGGATGGTGAGCGAGGGTAGGAAGATCCATCAATAAAAAGTCGCCGATGGATTATCAGAGTCGAGATACCTTGAAGGGCGGGTATTTCCACACAAACATAACTCTACTAAATAGCCGTTTAGTGTAGTTAGCTAACGATCTTCATATATAGGGGCAGGGTGCATCTAACTGATGATTGTAGTCGTGGCTGACAGAAAAATGAAAAAGATGATAAACGCTGAAGTTTCAGTTCGCAATTCCTGATGATTTCGCAGCGATACGGAGCGTTTTAGACCCTTGGAACGCCAGGCAGACCGGGTTAACACCGAGGTTCAGAAACTGGATTTTTTTGATTTGTTAAGTAGCGTAAGGAGTAAGTCAGATTGCTGATCAGACATCCAGACACTGTAGCCGGCCTACGTAGTTGGCTGGCAGGAAATGCTCTATAGCCGCTAATCGCAGGTACGCGCCTGAACATTCCACACCTGCGTGAAGATTACCCAGCATTGTCTTTCCTGCGTATGGCAGTACTTGAAATCTGCGCACGAGTGCCATGCTGAATGCCGCAGATTTCACACAGCGACGTGCATGCCGTGCGTATGCCGTGAGTAGATTTGTAAACAACAGGCTGACCATCAATAGCTGCGTCAAACCAAACGACTCTGTGAATCTGAACACGGGGCACGCATTGCCAGACTCGGAAAAGCTTTTCCGGGATAACTACGCGGAACATCAGCAGGTTTATGGGCGACGGCAAAAAGCTCAGGCAGAAATTTTAGCTTCTGGAAGATTTCCAGAAAGGTGTGATCTGTCAGCAAGTCCAAGAGCGTGAAAGAGGTCTGCTGATCACCAGCCAGAAATGTCACGGTGAACGCTTTTCATGCTAAAAACGCCTATATGCGAAATCCGGTCCTGGAGGTGAAAAGCGGGCTTCCAGATCTGCGTGCAACCGGGCTAATCTTGTAACCTGGTATTACGTGTAATGTATATTATGTTAAATGATGTGTCTGGATCGTTTCTGAGTAGCTTGTCTTGCGACTCCGTAAATTTGAAACTATTCGCCACCAAATTGCGCTTTGAAACCCTATTCTTCTGATAAATTTGAAACTCTTGCGTAGATAATTCCGCAAATATGAAACTCTCCGCAGTACCGTAAACGAGCTCGATGCGCATCCTGCTGGAGCAGTCTAGCGAGACCCAACACCATTTAAGCGAGAATGCTCGCCAGATTGAGGTGTCAGAAGACCAAGCAAAGCGGTACCTTTTCCTCTGAGTTCAAACGCGAGGCTGCCGACCTCGTTGTAAAAAAAGTACAGCCACATCGAAACCCGCCGTTCACTCGGCGTCCGAGTCGGCAATGCGCCGCTGGAATGACCAGAAGTACTCAGAAGTAAAACTATAAATCTTAGGCTTTGCGAGCTCACCCGTACTAGCCATGCGTGACACCGACTGCTTCATCGTGTGCGGCTAAGATCACACTGTTTACATCAGTAGAAAGGAGATCCCGCGGGCGCTCGCCTCCGAGGAACCCATTAGGTGAGATAAACCAGAATGAAAGTCCCCAACCATCTTTCATGGGGCAGAGAATAGATAAAACATCCATAAGCCCGGGGATTGGACTACCTCCGCCGTGCGACGGGAATCCGTAAGCGGGAAACAATCTGAAGCCATCATGTTCGATCGAGAAAATTCGGTGGTTCGCTTCCCACTCCTTGAGTGCGGTGCTCAGGAGTACAGCATGGATACCCAGATGTTTAGCCAAATCTTGAACCAGAAGAAAGTCGCCGCAAGAGAGGATATGCGCCTTGGCGAGCTCAACCATTTTCCGTTCTCTCGCATCGGTAGTCCGGTGCGTTTCATCTGTTCGTGTAAGGGCCGCTTCTGGAGGTGAGTACCAGACTACCTCATGGTCCTGCATTGGTTTACTAGATCGAGTTGAGTGATCGGGACGACTGAACGTCTCGCCCGCGGCACCTTTGGCATCTTTATCGGAATCTTGGGTCATGAATTCTCCTCCCAATTTACCTTCAATTCTCCCGCTACGTGCCGCGCACTGTTGATAAGCGCTACTTTGACCAGGGAAGACCGTCCGACGATTCCGCATCAAATTATAAATCCGCTTGCATGCCGCGCCGCTTGATTCGTGGCATGCGTGACTCATGCTGGCAATTACTCAGGCTCTTCCCCATCGTCAGGTAGATTGACCGCGTTGACCATACGAGTAATGACGACCGACAGCCAAGTTTGATGGGCAACAAGCTCTGCGTCGACTTCACCCCTTGCGTTGGAAGTTTCGTAGAGTGTTCTCCAGTCAAGGATATCCGTCGGGTCGACCTTAGCGTTGTCTCGGAATACAGCTTTTGAAGCAAGCCGATATGCATATGTATCCGAGCTAGCGTCTCCCCTCCCCTTGAGCTTGACCCGAGCAAAATCAAACACATTTTCAGCCATCCATCTTGCAGAACCATTAAGTGCTGGAGGAATCGCGAGGAGGACGCCAACAATCGCCTTATCTGAACCTGGTCGATCCATTTCATTGAGAAAGTCGATCAAATTTTGGCCGGAAATGCGCTTGATAATTTCTACACCCTGCTCCGGCTGAGCAACGTTCGCCACTGCGACAATAAGCATAGTTGAGGGACTGTGCTCATTGCTTGTGGCGGATAACTGACGGGCGCTCAGCTGTAGTGCGGCCATAAAAACCTCGCTAAATGAACACTATAGATTGTAGCCCTATAGAGCTCAAGAAGGCTTCATCGTTCCTTTTGTGGATGAAGCAAAAATGGAACTGCGGGAAGCATTTGCCATTGCGTTGCGCAACACACGGATACGCCGGGGGTTGACGCAAGAAGATTTTGGGATCGTCAGCAGTAGGACATACCTCAGCACCCTAGAGCGGGGGCTCAAGAACGTCACTTTGGAGAAAGCATCGGAGCTTGCTGGCAGAATGGGAGTACATCCGCTTACTCTTCTTCTCGAGAGTTTTTTGCTCCTCGATCCTGATACGGATTTAGACACGTTGCTTGAGCGTATCCGACGAGAGAGTCTTTCGTCCCAGTTCCGCGAGTCATAGATAGAAGACGAAACTGGAGCCTTTGGCATCCGACGCACAATTTTACATGCCGCGGACTTGAAGGTCGTAGCGGCGACGGGTCATAGGTAAAAGCCATTCAGCGCCGGTTGGGTGCGGTTGAACATCATCTATCAGGCAAAGCGCTTTGGGGGTGAGTGGCTTGATCTCCACGCGTCGGATCTACAGCAAATAAAAAACATGGGCAAATCTGTTCCAGTCGCAGGGCTCTGATTGGTTGATCAAATGGACGTGACGAGTTACTTGCAAATCGAGGAATCAGTAGACGCTTGCCTTCGTACACTGCTTTATAAGACCAGCCGAATTTAGGCGCTCGTAGGGAGCACAATCATCCCCCCCATTCCCCCGTTCTAGGAAATTCAAAAGAGAACGGGCAATCAGAACAGCCTTGAACCCCTGCTACACAAGAGTTGCGAGCATTTGAGCAGTAAGTAATTACCCACAATGCCTGTTTGAAAGGCATTGCCACGTGTAAGGCTGATGAGAAAAATAGGCCCGTTTGCTGCTGTGGAACTTGATATGTCAACGACCGCGGTGAGTAATGCCGTGGCCGGTCTGGAAGCAAGGCTGGGTGTACGGCTCTTTCACCGCACCACGCGCAGCGTCTCCTTAACTGAAGCCGGAATAAAGTTTGTTAATGACATCGGTCCATCAGTCATCACTATTCAACAGGCGATGGCGACCCTGCTAGAACACAACGCCGATCCGAGCGGCACATTGCGGATCAACAGTTCACTCGGCGCGGCTGATGGTATTCCAACCCATTCTGTCGAAGTTTCTGCAGCGCTACCCGAGCATGACTATAGATATTTCGACTGAAGGTCGGATGATAGACATCATTGCCGAGGGATTCGACGCCGGGCTGCGCGCAAGCTCACAGGTACCACAAGATATGATTCGCGTGCCCATCAGTGAAAATATTCCGATGGTCGTGGTCGGGTCAGCCGAGTACTTGGACAAACATCCAGGGCCAGCCGATCTGGATGAACTTGAGCAGCACTCCTGTATTCGTGCCCGACTTCCTAGCGGCATTCCTTCACCGTGGGAGTTCGTTGATAAGGGTAAAAAGCTGAAGGTCGATGTATTTGGTCAATTAGTGTTCGATACTCCTCTCCTGATGTTGGAAGCGGCTAGGCAAGGACTGGGCCTTGCGCAACTCCCCGAGTGGTACCTAATGGATGAGCTGGTTAGCGGCCGCCTAGTAAAGGTACTGCAGCAATGGTCAACCGCTGCACCGGGATTGTCGCTCTACTACTCTGGTCATCGCCACTTACCGGCCGGCCTCCGAGCATTGATTGGCATAATCCATGAGGTGGGTAACGTCAACCAAGTAATTGAACGCGATGGTCTCTAGACTATATCCGCTTGCGAGTCCGCCCTGGAGACTCGCCATACACTTCCTTAAATTTCTTGCTGAATGCCGCCTGAGACTGGTATCCGACCTGCGCAGCGATGTCGCTTAGCCCAAGGTACGAGCAGCTCAACAGACTGAACGCTAACTCCATGCGTATCTGCGTCAGAAGAACCCCTGGCGAGACCCCCGCCACCTTGATAAATGCGCGCATGAAAGTTGCTCGAGACATCCTGGCTGCTTCAGCTAACAAGTCGATGGTCCACTCATGCGCGGGGTCCGCGAGGATCGTTTGCCACGCCTGACCCAAGCGTTTGTCCGCCAACAGCGCTAATGTTCCGGTGGTTTGCCCTTGGGTCGTCAGATGCGCCCGTAGCATCAATGTGAACAATGCTTGAGACAATGCGTCGAGCAAAAACCTCGCCCCCGCCTGCTTTCCGTCCGCTTCGGTGCGAATAATTGCTACCAGTGCTGCGAGAGGCCCGTTGCCAGGTAAAGCGTTGCTGGGAATCACCAAATACGCTGGTAACGCTGCAAATAGCAGTGAGGCGCGATTGTAGTGAAAGCGCCCACAGATCATGTCTAAATCAGGACTCGCGGAGCCGATGCGATGCACCGTCAATCCGTTTCCAGTGATCACGTGAGGTTTGATCGGCATGACGGTTTTGCCCGGACTGTGAATAACGTGAGCAGTGCCGGCAGGCAAAAGCAGGATATCACCCGCACGCATTGGCAGGCGCTGACCATCCGGTAATGCGATCGCGAGGTGCGAGACAATGTGCGGGTGCTCAGCGCGACCCACCGTGACCTGGAATAAATGGTCGCCGAAGGCAGTTTCCGCGAGGACCCGTTCTATCGCCTCAAAGTGCTCAACCTGCAAGTGCTGCCGTTGCACGAGCGCGGCCAAGACATTCGGCTGATGGCCCATCATTTCATGCAGCAGGCGTGCGCGCAGATCAAGCGCACGCCCTGTCGCCCAGCGCTCGGAACGTTCCCGCCGCTGCTGGGTAGTTGCTGGCCGGATAGCGTGCGGCAATCGCAAAAGGTGATCTTTCGCGCGGCGGCCGTTTGTGAAAATCCGCTGGTGGACTTGGCGAAACCAACGAAGAGGTTATCGAGGTAATGCAGCGTCTGCGTGAGCACGATGTTGACATGCTGACTCTCGGCCAATATTTGCAGCAATTGCGCAGCCATTTGGCGGTTGAACGTTTTGTGCATCCGGACATATTCGCCTGGTTCGCAGAAGAAGGTGTTCGGATGGGCTTCAAGAATGTCGCCTCCGGCCCGCTGGTTCGTTCGTCCTACCATGCTGACCAGCAGGTTCAGGGTGCGACAAAGGCTGGAAGCTCTAACTCCATCAATTACGTCTCACAATGACAATACGGCCGACTGATTGCGCAAGCATCATAGGCCGGCAGCCACTACAAGCATTGATTTTTAATCAAACTGCCGACCCGAAATTGTCCTCTGGTTGGTTATCGTCGTTTTACTTATATCCCCCCCCCTTTTACTAATTGGACCTGCATTAGCGACCTTACGATAGTGGTGATGCGACGTGCCCGCACGTGCAAATCATAATAATTACTCGAGGTTCGCGATGTCGTCCCCCCGTCCCGTTCTCCAAACTATCCAACCCTTTCTCGACGAATATGCGTTTTCAGAGGTCATTGCTCTCACCTGCAAACTGACCGCGATTCCTAGCGCATACCCGCCTGGCAATACGCATGCGGTCGCCGATGCGATCGTTGCTGCTGTAGCGGACATACCAGCTATAGAGGTCGAGAAACACATTACGCTGCCACACGTTGCGAACGTGGTACTTCGCCTCAAGGGCAGCCTGCCGGGACGGCGGCTGATCTTTAACGGTCATATGGACACCTTTCCTCTTGTAAGCCCTAACCGGTGGACCTCAGACCCGGATGGAGAGGTCAAAGCTGATCGTTTGTACGGTCTTGGTGTCTCCGATATGAAGGGTGGGATCGCGGCAATTTTGTCTGCGATGCGCTTCTTGTCTGAACACACACATCGTTTCTCTGGAGAAGTTGTCGCGACCTTGGTCGGTGATGAAGAAAGCTCTGGAGTCGCCGGCACTCAGTGGCTGCTCGAGAACATTGAGCACGCCCGCGGCGATGCGATGATTTGCGCGGACACGGGCTCTCCCTATGTTCTGCGATTTGGTGAAAAGGGCAACATCTGGGCGACGTTGAAGGCCACCGGCAAGTCCTCACACGCGGCTCATGTGCATCTCGGCGATAGCGCAATCGAAAAACTCATAGATGCCATTAATGACATCAAAACATTGCGTGATCTTCCTTTGGATGCCCCCGCCCGGGTCGTTGCCACGATCGATGCAGCCAGTATCAAATCCGAGCGTCTATCAGGGACTGGTGAGACCGAAGTACTGAAGAGCGTAACTGTGACCTTCGGTACCATTCAGGGAGGGACGCTATCCAACCTGGTGGCTGACAACGCTCAGGCAACGGTCGATATCCGTCTGCCGATCGGCGTCACCGTGGAAACGATCGAAACCCATATACAGCAATTGCTGGACGCACATCCCGGAGTCAGTGTCGATATTTTACGACGCAACGAACCGAGCTGGACTGACCCGGCCCACGAAATTATCCGCTCACTGGTCTCGAGTGGTGAAGCGGTGCTGGGCGAAACCCCAGTGGTGAATATGCGTGTCGGTGCATCCGATGCCCGCTTGTATCGCTACGCCGAAATACCTACGGTGGTATGCGGGTTAACCTCCCACAACATGGGCGCCCCGGATGAATACGTCCATTGCGATGAAATACGCGCCCTTTCGAAAATGTTTGCATTGACGGCGCTTGATTTTCTAAGCCCATCCGCACGATGAGCAGGTCGATATGGATAGCACGCTGCTCTTCATGCTCATCGGGTCGGCAGCCTTTTTTGCCGGTTTTCTCAACGCAATCGCCGGTGGAGGCACGTTCCTTACGCTGCCGGCGTTGATCTTCGCCGGGGTGCCACCGGTTGCCGCCAATGCAACCAGTACACTGGCTGTACTTCCGGGGTATCTGGGTGCAGCGTTTGGCTTCAGGCACGAGCTGGCACAACTCGAGAGGCGAGAAACAGTAACGCTAACCATCGTAAGTCTGGCTGGTGGTCTGGTCGGTGCAGGGTTGTTGTTGGTCACCTCGAACCAAGCTTTCCAGTTGTTGATCCCTTGGTTAATGCTATTTGCGACCCTCGCCTTCGCGTTAGGTGATCGAGCACAAAGCTGGTTCATAAAGCAGGGCATCGACGGTCGTGACCATCTCAGTACCGTTGTCTTCGGAGTCTCGGTGTACGGGGGTTATTTCAACGGAGGTCTTGGCATTGTGCTGATGGCATGCCTGACAGTGGCGGGCATCCACGGTCTCAATTTGATCAACGGCCTGAAGAACTTCATATCTCTGGTTTTGTGCCTTATCTCTGCCGTGACCTTCTCTGTCGCGGGCATTGTTTCCTGGAAATACGCACTGCTAATGATGTGCTTGGCCACTGTTGGTGGATACGCAGGTGCATTAGCTTCCAAACGAGTACCCAAGCAAATCGTGCGCGTGTCGGTGATCGTCATCGGTCTCGGAATGAGCATCCTGTTCTTTATAAAAAGCATGCCTGGAGAAATCTCATGAATACGTCCGAAATGAGTCCCGAAAAGCGTCGCTATTTTCGTAAAGTGATCGCGTCAGCCTTGGTTGGCAATATGTTGGAATTTTACGACTTAGCCATTTACGCGTTTCTGGCGGTTTACATCTCTACCGTTTTTTTTCCGAACAGTGATGCTTATGTTTCCTTGCTGGTCACTCTTGCAACCTTCGGGGTGAGCTATTTCATTCGGCCTTTGGGCGCCATCGTGATCGGGAGCTATTCAGACCGAAACGGTCGCAAAGCCGGCATGATGTTGACCATCTGGGCTATGGGGGTCGGTACAGCACTGATCGCTTTTGCGCCGGGTTACGCGACTGCGGGCATTGTGGGCACAGCCATTCTAGTCATCGGCAAACTACTGCAAGGTTTTTCTGCCGGTGGTGAGTTCGGCACTTCGGTGTCCTTTGTAACCGAACACGCTCCGGTCTCGCGCCGTGGTTATTTCGCCAGCTTCCAAGTTGTGGGTATTGGCCTTGCCACCGGTCTCTCAAGTTTGGTGAGCCTGGGCCTGACGGCAAACTTCAGTACTGCCGACATCCTAGACTGGGCGTGGCGACTCCCCTTCATCCTGGGGCTGATTATCGTGCCATTCGGGTACTGGATTCGTAGTCAAGTGGATGAAACGCCGGAGTTTCTCCTGACCAAAAAGACTGAAAGCCCTGTGAAAACCACACTCACCACCGCCAAGGCCCGAATCTGTTGTGCCATCGGGGTATATTCGCTAGCCGCATCCAGCAATTACCTGCTCGGTATCTTCATTCCGCTTTACGCTCAGAGAGAACTGGGAATGTCGCCGGCCGATTCGATGTTAGGTGCGCTGGGCTACTCGCTCGCGCAGATATTTTTGCCTCCCTTGTTCGGTGCGTTATCCGATCGCTTCGGCAGACTACAGATGATCCTGACCGGTGTGATCCTGACCGGAGTTTGTACCCTCCCCGCTTTTCAATGGATGGTGTCGACTCCGACTGTCCCGGTTTATGTGACTTGCGTGACGGGACTGACGGCTTGCGTGATGGTCTTCCAAGGCGCAATGCCTTCCTTCCTTGCCGAACTGTTTCCTAACTCGGTGCGTACGACCGGTCTGGCCTTGATTCACAATCTGAACTTCACGGTAATTGGGGGCTTGTCACTCTTGGTCTGCACATTCCTGGCAAAGGAAACCGGCAGCAAGTTTGTTCCTGCGTTTTATGTGATGGCGACGGTGGTGATTGCGCTATTCTGCATCTGGCGCTTCAAACGACAAATCAATCGTCCACAAGTGGATGATGTGGCGCTCGCCGAGGCCTGATTTAGCTTCGTCTCGTTCATCAGGAGCCTAATCATGCGGCTGCGCCATATCGAAGTGATCAACGCCATTCGCGTCACGGGCACTTTAAGCGCAGCCGCTCAGCTTCTCACCATGACGCAGCCGGCAGTAAGTCAGATTCTGCAGAGCGCGGAGCGGCAGTTAGGTTACTCGTTGTTCACTAGAATCAAAGGACGTCTGGCCCCCACGCATGAAGCCCTTTTACTCTTCCCTGAAATGCAGAAGCTCGATGTCCAACTCGATGCCGTGAGAAAGATGGCCAACAATCTTCGCGAAGGTGCCGCCGATGGAATGCGAATCATCGCAGCCCCATCACTGGCTCTCACCATCGTGCCAGCGGCTATCGCATGCCTGCAACAAGAAACCGGTGACTTGCGCGCTTGCATGCGATCGGACTACTCGGCGGAAGCCACGGCCTCACTTGCGCTCCTGGAAGCGGATGTCGGTATTCTTTACTACAGCCCGACTCATCCCGGTATCCAGACCGAAGAGCTCGGCACCAGCCAGTTTGTGGTTGTCGGCCCACCAGGCTGGATGCAAGGCGCACGGACCATTTCACTCGATCAACTGGTAGGGCGACATTTGATCGGACCGGACCCGGTAGACCAAATCGGTAAATTGTTTTCTCAGGCCTTGGCCAGCCTCGACTTGCACCTCAATGTGATGATCACGTCCCATAATTATCATGGCCTGATAGCTCTGGTGGAGCACACCCACGGCATAGGCATCGTTGACTCGATTTCGGCAACCAGTGCATTGAGACGCGGCCTTCGCGTATTGCCTATCTACCCTCCGATCGGCATACCCATCGTGGCTTCTCGAGCCGACATGGGCCACCGCTCCATTTATGTCGAAAAGCTCATCGCCAGTTGCCGTGAACAAATCGTGCTGCATAATCAAATTTGCCTGCAAGCCAGATAAATACGGCGATACGCACGTATTTTTCGATACCTGATTTATTGAGCAGGTTTGGGCGATTGCACGCCAGGCCAGGCTTCATTTGATCAATTGAATCCGGCGGCGAAACACCCTCGCAGATAGTCGACGAAAGCAGTGGCTGCCCGCGGCACATGAGCGGAATAAGGGCGCACAAGATAGATGTATTCAGGGAACGCCCCGACCAGTCTCCAGGTTGGCAGCACCGCAACCAGCGCCCCGCTTTTCAATCCGGCTTGGGCACTGAAATCAGGCAAGAGCGCGATCCCCAAATCAGTCAACGCTGCATCTCGCAGTGCTTCACTGTTATTAGTGGCAAATGTGCCCGCTATCGGAACAGTCAGCCGTTTACCTGATGTTTGAGAGGCGTCAAAGCTTTCAAAAGCCCACGCTGGCGTCTCATTACCCCGCGGGTAATACAGGCAGTTATGTGCGACGAGATCCTCCGGGTGTAGCGGCTCGCCGAACTTTTGCAGATAGGCGCGAGTCGCGACTAGTAAGGAGTGAGTAGCGCACAATTTCCAGGCGACATGGGTGTCTGGTATCTGGTTACTGTGCCGTATAGCCAGATCAAAACCCTCCGAGGCGATAGCGGCAATTTGATCGGAAACATCAAGCTGACTTTGACTTCAGGGTATTCACCGAGAAAACCGGCCAGCACCGGGATCAGTTGCTGACGGGCGAATGCTACCGGGGCAGTCAAACGAAGAAGCCCCCGTGCCAGGCCTGCAGAATCTCGAACATCGGAAAAACTACGTGCAATTTGTTCGTAGGCGCTGCGCACGTCTCGCACCAACGCGTTTCCCGCATCTGTTAATCGAACACTACGAGTGGTGCGCAACACCAGACTCAGTCCAGTGGCCTTCTCCAACTCGACAATGCGCTGGCTCACCGCAGACTTGCTCACTCCTAACCGCACTGCCGTCGCCGTATACGTACCTTGCTCGGCGAGGATCGCCAACCAATGCACATGGGTCCAGAGTCGTTCGATTTCTACTTTCGGCATGAGTTGGATTGTTCTCGTATGCAAACAATTAATTTGATTTTTACACCTCGCCATGAACAAAGCAAAGGCTTAGTGTGGCTCGCAAGACGTGCCACGCAGTCCCCTACTCCCCTATTCGAGATAACCGCATGCCGCTGATGAAATTTGATGTTGTAGAAGGTCGAGATGACACGCAGATCAAAACGTTACTGGACGCGGCGCATCGCGCGATGGTTGCTGCTTTTGAAGTGCCCGAACGTGATCGCTACCAGATCGTCAACGAACATCGTCCCAGTCGAATGATCGTCGAAGACACTGGTTTGGACATCCCAAGAACGAACGATGTCGTCATCGTGACTGTCATCAGCAGGCCTCGTACCGAAGCGGCGAAGATCAAGTTCTACCAGCTCCTCACGCATGAGCTGCAGGTCTATTGCAACATCCAACCGAGCGACGTGATGGTTTCCATCGTGAGCAATGACGATGCCGCCTGGAGCTTCGGTCATGGGCGGGCGCAATTTCTGACTGGGGAGCTGTGACGCACCTCACGACTCGTCCTCGGCGGTGCTGGTAAATCTCAGAGCCTGCGTTGCCTGATGCACCCATGCTATAGTTGTGGGCACATCTATTTTGCGTTGCCGTGATCAGCTTGATGGCAGATGGCGCTCGCAAATTACTCGGGGATTAGAAATGTTCACCAATTGCTACTGCACACAGTTCCGGCGAGCGGCGAACTCGTTAACCAGCATCTATGACCGTGCGCTCAAACCTGTCGGATTGAAAATCACCCAGTTCACCTTGTTGCGTTCTCTTGAACGCCTCGGTTCGGCGACCTTTACCGAGGTTGCTAAAGAGGCAGCGCTAGATAAGACCACCATTTCGCGGGGTCTAAAATTGTTGATCGATGCCGGCTGGGTCAATGTGAGCAACGAAGACGATGCTCGCTTCAAGGTCGCGAGTCTTAGCGAAGACGGGATACGTATGCTGCGCAGTGCCGAGACGTACTGGATAATCGCGCAGCACCAGGTTGAGCAAGAATTTAAGGGGTTTTTGAACGGCCCTGTCGACACCAACTTGCTGAAGGCATTGGAAACCATCCAACGCGCCGATGCTTGAGATTCATCCCTGGCGCTTCTGATGGCTGGATCACCAAATCGGCTGCAATAATCATCAACGGTCTAAATAACAGTTGCACCTACAACCATCGAGTGATTTAATGGTTGTAGCTACAACCATCCCTCGGCAGTCGCGGTGATCCAGCGAGTGAAAGACCGTTTCTTCGGCTGGAGCCGGCCCTCTCTTCAGGAGATTTTGTAATGCCAACGTATATGGTCAACACTGCCATCGACAATCTGTCTCCACAAGTCAAACAGCGCATCGCCCAAGAACTCACTCGCATCCATCACGAGGTGACTGGTGCGCAAAAATTCTTCGCTCAAGTGATCTTCAATGAAGTGTCACCATCAGATTACTTCATTGGCGGGCAGCCACTGAAATCAAAGAATATTTTCGTCAATGCCCAAATTCGCGCAGGACGCACGGCGGAGCAAACCAAAGAGCTGATATCCCGAATGGTGGATTCAATCGCCATCGAAGCCTCCCTGCCAAAGCATTGCATCTGGATTTACTTCCACATGATGCCGCCTAGCCATATGGCCGAGTTTGGCGTCGCGTTGCCAGAACCTGGGGAGGAGAACAGTTGGTTTGAAAATCTTCCTGAAGAAAGCCGCATTGTTCTCGAAGCCATCGGGGCCTAATTCGCAATACGAAACGTATGCTTTAGTCGTGTCATTGAGCCCATACTGAATGCCGAGCACTCCAATTGGCATTATGTGTCGGCGGCGATTCACGCTAAGGCATACCCAGATGTTTAACCGATCACCTACTCAGCCATCGTGGGGTCAATTGCTCACCTTGGCAGGCGGTACTTATGAAAAATATCGCTTATCTGGCATTTGTTGCCCTGGGAGTCATTTGGGGCACCAATTTCGTCTTCATGAAATGGGCGGCGGTGTTGATTACACCGTCACAAATCGTCTTGGTGCGCATTTTCTTCGGCTTCCTGCCTATCTTGGTGTTCGCGCTAGTCACGCGTGCGCTGCGAATGAGTCATCTGCGCTATGTGCACCACTTTCTGGTAATGGCCTTATTAGCGACCGTTTTCTATTACTACGCTTTTGCTAAAGGCACATCGATGCTTCTGTCGAGTGTGGCTGGCATGTTGAGTGGCGCCATCCCATTGTTCGCCTTTGCGTGCGCGTTCCTCTTTTTGCGGCAGGAACCTTTAACCAAACGTACCGCTATAGGGGTGCTGTTGGGTTTCTCCGGCGTATTGCTCATTGCCCGTCCGTGGGCTACCGGTGTAGGCAGCATTTCTCTTGAAGGTGTGCTCTATATGGTTTTGGGCTCCCTGAGCGTCGGTTGCTCATTTGTGTACGCCAAACGCTTTCTCACCGGGTTAAACATCTCACCGGTTGCCCTCTCCACTTATCAGATCGGCCTAGCGTTGCTGGTGATCGCAGCGTTCTCGGATTTCCATGGCATGGGTCGCATACTCGAAGATCGAAGAGCCTTCATCGGTGTATCTGTGGGCTTGGGCTTGCTCGGTACAGGCATCGCCTATGTTCTTTATTACTACATCGTCCATCGACTCGGCGCATTGGCAGCAGCCTCCGTGACCTACATCCCACCAGTAGTAGCCTTACTTATTGGCTTCTTCGTCGCAAATGAACCGGTGCACGCCATTGACCTCGTAGCCATATCAGCGATTTTGGCGGGTGTGTATGTCGTCCAAACAGGCCGCCGCCAACCGCCGAAAGCTCTGACTCCGGACCTCCCCCGCCCGATTCTAAAAACGTAGTCCTTCAGCAGCGTCTCAACGGCACACCTGTAACCAGAAAGGTGCTGAAGTGAGCAGAATTGCAATTTCAACGTGCTTGCCCGACTTGGCAAGCGCGAATTGCGATGCGCTTACACGCCCGCGACGACCTAATAGTAGTAGTTACACAGACTTCAACTGCCAAAAAGTGAAGTAAATCCTCATTAATTCAACCTGTTAAAAGTCAACAATAATTACCGACAAAACAGTTGTAGGCACAACTGTGTGGTGGTTTAATAGTTGTAGATGCAACTTTATAAGCTCTGTTCCCCACAGTCCGAGCAGGCCGCTGTAAGCAGTAGAACAGGAGGCGAAATAGGTGCGTTCTGCTGTATGGCATCAAAGGCTTGAATTCTCCCGGCAGTCTTAGCTAGCCACCATGAGAAGTACCTGTATCAGCCGGATTAGGGATTGAAGGTATTTTTCGAGAAGGCCGCCTTCTCGTAGTTTCTCACCGGAAGGCCTCATCGAGCGATGTCCGCCTTGCAGGTGACGACGCCTAGCTACATCCGGGCGTTCCCAAAGCAAAAGAATGATCTGAGCGTTCAGATAACGCCGACCTGTCAACCCATGGGAGGTTCGGCGAACAGTTCACTCCACAATAATAAGGGAGATCATCATGACTACATCAACACCTGTGGTTTCTGCCAAGTCAGAAGCGACGCGAAATATGACGCGAGATGAACGTAAAGTCGTCTTCGCCTCCTCCTTAGGCGCAGTATTCGAATGGTACGACTTCTATCTGTACGGCTCTTTAGCAGCGATCATTGGTAAGCAGTTCTTTTCTGGCGTCAATGAAACTGCTTCTTTTATCTTCGCCCTACTCGCTTTTGCAGCAGGCTTCGCTATCCGCCCGCTGGGTGCACTGTTTTTTGGCCGACTCGGCGATAAGGTGGGGCGCAAATACACGTTCTTGATTACCATCGTCTTGATGGGGGTGTCGACGTTTTTGGTTGGTGTTTTACCTGCCTATGCCACCATCGGTGTAGCTGCCCCAGCGCTCTTGGTTTTCTTGAGACTAATCCAGGGGCTTGCGTTAGGTGGCGAATATGGCGGCGCTGCAACTTATGTAGCGGAACACGCACCTAATGGCCAGCGTGGGCGATTTACATCCTGGATTCAGACAACGGCCACCTTGGGCTTTTTCCTCTCCTTGCTGGTCATTCTCGGCACGCGGTTAGTAGTTGGAGAAACGGATTTTGCTGCTTGGGGATGGCGTGTACCGTTCTTGTTCTCCGTGATTCTCGTAAGTATTTCGGCATGGATTCGTCTGTCACTTCATGAATCACCCGTATTTTTGAAAATGAAGGAAGAGAAAAAAACATCAGTCGCACCGATAAAAGAGGCCTTTGGCGAGTGGAAGAACATACGCCTAGTGTTAATTGCACTATTTGGGTTAGTCGCTGGCCAAGCCGTAATATGGTATGCGGGACAATTCTACGCGCTTTTCTTTCTAACACAGACCCTAAAAGTTGAGACAGTCACCGCGAATCTCATGATCGCGGGCGCCTTGCTAATTGGGACACCGATGATTGTATTTTTCGGCAGTCTGTCCGACCGAATTGGACGCAAACCTATAATCCTGGCTGGCTTTCTGTTGGCCACTTTGACTTACTTTCCTATTTTTCATGGTTTGACGCGGTATGCAAACCCTGCCTTGGCTGAAGCCCAGCGCGTTGCGCCGGTCACCGTAGTGGCAGATCCCGCCGGTTGTGCGTTTCAGTTTAATCCGGTGGGCACCTCGGAGTTCAAACGCTCATGCGATATCGCCAAGTCTTTTTTAGCAAAAGCTTCGGTAAGTTACGATAACGAAACAGCGCCTGCTGGTAACGTGGCTTACATAAAGGTCGGCGATAAGACTATCAGTAGTTTTGAAGCGATTGGTCTTGCTAAAGAAGATGTGGCGACGCGAAGAGCAGCTTTTGATACCGAACTTACCAGTCTCATTAGATCGGTCGGCTACCCTGAGAAGGCCGACCCCGCAGCAATTAACTACCCCGCGGTCATGGCGCTGTTGATTGCGCTGGTTTTGATGGTTGGCATGGTTTATGGACCAATAGCTGCGATTTTGGTCGAGTTGTTCCCTACCAGGATTCGATATACAGCGATGTCTCTGCCCTACCATATCGGCAATGGCTGGTTCGGCGGGTTTTTACCAACAACGGCATTCGCATTAGTGGCGGCGACGGGCAACATTTATGCCGGGTTATGGTACCCGGTAGTGATTGCTGCGTTCTCGTTTGTCATAGGCTTACTGTTCTTGCCCGAAACCCACAAAAAAGATCTAAGGGACTAATGGTTCTAATAGATCTACACCTATCGTGAATTTGGAGTACGCATATGACCACCTCACACATTGGGCACTTTATTAACGGCAAGCATGTTCAAGGTATTACTCGCACCCAAGACGTCTATAATCCTGCGACCGGCGTGGTAACCGGCCATGTAGCATTAGCGAATATTACGCTTGTCAACGAAGCAGTGGCGGCGGCCGGTGCTGCATTCGTATCTTGGTCCGAGACACCACCTATTCGTCGCGCGCGAGTTCTGTTCAAGTTTCTGCGACTTCTTGACGAACGAAAAGATGATCTGGCGCGTATTATTACCGCTGAACATGGCAAAGTGTTCACCGATGCCCAGGGAGAAGTGGCCCGAGGTATCGATATTGTTGAGTTTGCCTGCGGTATTCCGCATCTGTTGAAAGGTGACTTTACCGATCAGGTGTCAAGAGGGATGGACAACTGGACGGTGCGTCAGCCGTTAGGTGTCGTCGTGGGAGTGACACCATTCAACTTTCCAGTAATGGTTCCTATGTGGATGTATCCCGTGGCGATCGCCGCCGGTAATACTTTTGTACTTAAACCCAGCCCGACCGATCCTAGTGCGTCCCTGTTCATGGCCGAACTCCTTCATGAGGCAGGCCTTCCTCCAGGTGTATTCAACGTAGTGCAGGGCGATAAGGAATCAGTCGATGCTTTGATCGAACACCCAGACGTCAAAGCGCTGAGCTTCGTGGGGTCAACTCCTATCGCGCGACATATCTACGAAGTCGGCGCGCGCGGGGGTAAGCGTGTTCAAGCACTCGGCGGTGCAAAAAATCACCTGGTGGTTATGCCGGATGCAGATATTGAGCAAACCATCGATGCCCTCATCGGTGCAGCCTATGGAAGCGCCGGCGAACGTTGCATGGCAATCTCAGTGGCCGTCCTTGTCGGTGATGTCGCTGACAAAATTGTTCCAGCCTTGGCCGAACGTGCGAGAGCGCTGAAGATCACTGATGGGCGTGATCTGAAAGCAGAGATGGGGCCGATAGTCACAAGAACAGCGCTTGCCCGGATTGAAAGCTACATTGAGCAGGGGGTCGACTCCGGTGCAAAACTACTGGTCGATGGGCGTCAATTTCATCCGGACAGTGAAGAGCTCATTGAAGGTTTCTGGCTGGGAGCCACCCTTTTCGATGATGTCACGCCAGATATGAGCATCTACAAAGAAGAGATTTTCGGGCCTGTCCTCAGCTGCGTGCGGGTCAAGGATTTTGGCGAAGCCGTTCAATTGATCAACGCCCACGAGTTTGGTAATGGGGTCAGTTGTTTCACCCGGGACGGTAATGTTGCACGAGAATTTTCACGTCGCATCGAAGTCGGAATGGTAGGGATCAACGTGCCTATCCCGGTGCCGATGGCTTGGCATGGTTTTGGAGGATGGAAAAGCAGCCTGTTCGGCGACATGAACGCCTATGGCACCGAAGGTGTCAGGTTCTATACAAAACAGAAATCGGTCATGCAACGCTGGCCGGAAAGTATTGAGAACGGCGCCGAATTCACAATGCCCGTAGCTAAATGATTGTACGGTTCCTTACGCGAACAGCGTAAGGAACTCCTTAACCTAATCTGAATAACGTGCAGTCACGTGAAAACGTTAATCGACTGATATTGCTGGAATATGTCATATAACGTTAAAGCACGACTTTAGAGCTCGGACCACCATCTTTCATAGAGCCTTCAGCAGCATTACGTTAATCTAATCCGATGATTAGATTTTTTTAGCAAAAAAAAGGGGCAGCACTCGGTGCTCCCCACTTTCGACTGATGTAAAATTACTCTTTCGGTTCGTACTGCATATCTCCATTACCGAACGACCAATCTTCACGCTTCACATCGATCAAATTGATCCAGATATCGTCCTTGCGCAGTCCGGCTTTTGCGTGAATACCGTCAGCGATTGCTCTAAAAAAGGCTTTTTTGACTTCTACCGTGCGTCCAGCCACCCAGGTAATTTGAATAAACACGATGTTCGGCGTGTAAGTCAAACCAAGATAACCCGCTGATGGGTAAACCAATTCATCGGGGGCATGACGATGGATGATCTGAAACTTGTCGTGCTCAGGTACATTCGCGACATTGATCATTGCCTCATAAACAACATCGCCAATTGCGGCGACGGTTTCTGCTGAGGTCTCTGCAGCGACGTCGATTCTAGCCAAAGGCATGGGGTGTTCCTCATGAATAGGATTGGTTATACGGCCGGTGTAACTGGTTTGGCCCGTAGCACTAAGCTAGGCTGGACGATAAAATTCATCAAGCGCATTATTTGCGTAATTAACATGAGGGTCGCGCATGCTATTTGAAGACCTCAAGGCCTTGGTGGCAGTTATAGAGTGCGCATCTCTAACGAAAGCTGCCGACACGTTATGCATAACTCAATCGGCGGTCTCTCGGCGAATCCAGCACCTCGAGGACTCATTAAATGTGAGGCTGTTCGATCGCACCACTCGGCCTCCAGTGCCCACAGCGATGGGTCACCGAATTTACGAATCTGCTTTAGGTTTGCTACGGGATGCCCAATACCTGTTGAGCATTCCAGAAGAAGATGCATTGCCCAGTGGCAGATTCCGAGTGGGATTTACCCAGATAGTCGCGGATGCGGTTGTGTTTGACGTCGTGACCCGAATGCGTGAGAAATTTCCCGATCTCGATATGCAGCTCATTACAGACTGGAGTTCCGAGTTGGAGAGGTTGGTGCTGCATGGCGCCTTGGACGCCGCCACACTGATGCTACCCTCCCCCAGCAGTCTGCCTGATGACCTGAAAGGTCAGTTGGTAAGCACGCTTGAGATTCTCGTAGTTCAAAGCAAAGACAAGCCGGTCGTAGGCTCGATAACGGATATAAAAGACTTGTCCTGTAACGAGTGGATTTTGAACCCCAAGGGATGTGGGTATCGATCAGCTTTGGAAGCAGCCATGGGTGGACAAGGACAAAAACTGAAACTCCGTGTCGACACTCAGGGAGCGGCTATGCAGATACGGATGGTCGCCGCTGGCTTAGGGCTCGGCCTACTTCCTAAATCTATCTTGCAAACCAGTCCGTTTTCAAACCAGCTATCCATTGTCAAAATCAGAGACTTCTCACTCAGGATGGACACCTGGATCGTACGCTCCAGCCAGCCTGGAAATCTAAGAAAGGCCTATGACCTGTTGGTCGAAAGTGTAATGGAGGGCTTGGGATTTCTCTAGTGACCTCCGACTTCTACTTCCCCCTTATCCCTAGCCTCTTCAGGTCGGAGCGGCTTTCATCCAGCCAAATAGATGATGAAACCAATCTATTGAATAGATGATGTCGCTCATGTATTGTCAAAAACCTTCGCCTTCGAACGCTGGCACTAGCAGCGCTTGAAGGGATACATATGTGCTCCCACGCTTGAAATACCGAGGTTTCTCAATGAAATTCACCAACGTTTTTTCTGCTGATGGCGAAATTGTTCCTGCTCTCATTGACGCGGAACAAGGCAGGTACTGGCCGCTTTCAGAGTTGCCCGCACGGTTCACGGGAAGCATCGATCAGCTCATCAGCGAGTGGGATCAGGTGAAACAGGGGTTGACCGCGGATGGTGAAGGGCACCCGCTGACGGAGGTTCAGTTTCTTGCCCCACTGGCTCCGGCGCGCAACATCTTCTGCGTCGGAAAAAACTATAATGAGCATGCCGCAGAGTTCAGTAAGTCAGGGTTTGATCACAGCGCGAAAGACGGAGAAATTGCCCCCGAATTTCCGGTCATTTTCACGAAAACGCCTGAGTCGGTGATTGGTCACCTGGCGCCAATCCCCCCGCACTTGAATGTGACAACCCAGCTGGACTATGAAGCCGAACTCGGCGTGATTATTGGCAAAGGTGGTCGAGGGATCTCAAAGGAAGACGCATTTGCTCACGTATGGGGATACACCATCATCAACGACATGACCGCGAGGGATTTGCAGAAAAATCATCGGCAGTGGTTTCTCGGCAAATCACTCGACGGATTTTGTCCTATGGGCCCCTGGGTCGTGACGGCCGACGAGTTCGATCCGCAGAACGCGTCCATTAAGTGTTGGGTGAACGATGAGCTACGCCAACATGCCAATGTCAATTCATTGATCTTTGACATTCCCGCACTGATCGAATGCCTGTCTGCCGGCATTGAGCTCAAGCCTGGCGATGTCATCAGTACGGGCACTCCAGTGGGAGTGGGGATTGGCTTCTCCCCTCCTCGTTTCCTTCAGCCAGGCGATGTCGTCCGGATCGCAATCGATGGCATCGGGACGCTTGAAAACCAGATTGCAATCGCCTGAGTGCTAACAAGCCATAAGGAGAACAGCATGAGTTTTAAAGACCAGATTATCGGCAAACTGGGGTTCGGAGCGGCGCCATTGGGCAATATGTTCCGTGCCATTGACGAAGAAGAAGCCGCGGCGACCGTCGACGCGGCTTGGGAACACGGTATTCGCTACTTCGATACCGCGCCTGTCTATGGCGCGGGTTTATCCGAAACTCGTCTGGGCAAAGCTTTAGCCAAACATAAGCGAGATCAGTACACATTGAGTACGAAGGTCGGGCGCCTGATCTCCAATGAACTACATTTCTCACCTCGCGCTGGTGCATTCAGTCAGGGAAACGCCAACAAGATACTCAGCGACTACTCTGCCGACGCCACCATGCGATCGATTGAAAGCAGCCTTGACCGACTGGGCACTGATCGGCTGGACATCGTGTTTGTTCACGACGTGGCCCCGGACGCGCATGGAGACGAATGGATTGAGCATTTCAACATAGCCAGGAAGGGAGCATTTAAAACGCTTACCCGTCTCAAGGAAGAAGGCGTCATCAACGCATGGGGGTTAGGCGTGAATCGTGTTGAGCCCTGCGAATTGACTCTGGATCTTGATGAAGTACGCCCCGATGGTTTTTTGCTCGCTGGTAGATACACACTTTTAGATCACGACCAACCTCTGCAACGGCTTTTCGCAAAAGCACAGAGTAAAAATGCGGAGTTTGTAGCCGGCGGCCCATACAGTTCTGGAGTGTTGGTCGGGGGCAGTCATTTCGAGTACCAACCGGCCTCCGTACAGATGCTCGAGAAAGTCAAAAAAATTCACGAACTCGCGCGACAATGGGGGGTGGATATCAAAGCTGCTGCATTGCAATTCCCATTAGCCAACCCGTTGTTTGCTTCCGTCATTCCAGGCGCTAGTCGCCCGTCACGTATAGCGGAGGACACCTACGCGATCACAGCGCACGTACCGCAGGATTTCTGGCTGGCGATGAGGGATCAGGGGTTTATATCGCCGAATGCGCCGATTCCGTTGCACAGCTAACTTCGTTAAAAGGCAGCGCCATGCGCTGCCTTTTAGGCGCTAGGGAATTCTCTGCAAGACTGGGATCCGTCCGCAACTACCACGCCGTTTAAAATGATTCGTTGTATGAGCGCAGATCAATTTCCTGAGCCCACGCCGCGCGTGGTTGCTAGCGTATTTGCCAGTAAGTCCCCGCAAGAGCGTCGATATCCAGCAGGCCATCCACTCCTTTCTCGTGAATGCTTTGTGATCGATTGGTGTCGACGCGGTCACCATTGATTTCACCTTCCACAATGACATGAGCGACATGGATAACGCCCAAACAGCAGGCTGGTCACGCCCGTGGCTTGCGCCATGGCCAATGCGGCGACGCAAAGGCAGCAAAGCAGCGTCATCGCAAAACTTCGTTTTTCCAGCACATCGGCCAATGGCAGTAGCAGTAGCAGTAGCAGGCCAAGACAAAACCCCAACTGATTCATAAGTCAGCATCCTCAGAGGGTCGTGGTTAGCCGTGGCGTTTGATTAACCCTTGAAGCACCGTGTCCAAGGTCGTCTCGCCTTTTTGGGGCGCGCCTTCGAACTCGATCCATCCCTCGTTGAAGCCATCGAGCATCTGCATCCGAGGCAGTGGGTTGTTCATGCCCTGGGCAAAGAAGCTGGACTCCCAGGTATCTCTAGGCACCGCTTGAGCGTGAACAGGACGTTCGATCAAGCGACTGAACGCTGCAGCAGCTTGAGCCGGGCTGTATCGGGCTGGCCCTTCGAGCTCAACCACTCGACTGCCACTCCAGGTGGCCTGGAGCAGGTCGGCCGCAAGACGACCAATATCCACCGTGGCAACCATCGGGATAGCTCGATCCAATGGCTGCAAGTGACTGCTGATAACTCCGTCTTCCAGGGCGCTGCCGACATCCCAAAGAAAGTTCTCCATGAACCAACTCGCGCGGAGAAAGGTGGTGGGGACAGGCAGATCTACCAATGTGCGCTCCATGAAGCCCAATGCGCTGAGCAAATTAGGTTTCGTGGATTGCGCACCAATGGTCGAAAGGCAAACTACTTTCTTCGGCTGACTGGCTTCCAGCGCTTGAAACAACGAGGTGATCGATGCTCGCGCTTCTGCCATGTCCGGCAGCGGGTCGAAGACTGGAGGTAATAAGACGAACACCGCTTCGGCACCACTGAAGGCTCGCGTCAGCGCAGCGGTGTCATTCATCTGGGCCAGTGCTACATCGCAACCTTGACGGGCCCATGCCTCCCCTTTTTGTACCTCGCGCACCACGGCACGCACGTTTTGCTGCTGAGCGAGCAACGCTCGAGCGACTACGCCGCCAACTTGCCCGGTGACACCCGTGATGACATACATGAAATTTCCCCTTGGATAAACGTGATGGCTATCGTGAGGGGCCAGTATGTTGTGATCGGATTCGTCAATCGATAACATCAAAGACAATGAATAGATGACTAATTGGCACTAATATGGCATTTGATGAGCGAATCCTGAACGGCATGGGCGTGTTTACTGCCATTGTCGACACTGGCACATTTGCAGCGGCCGCAGCGCTGCTCGAAATGTCACCGCCCGGCGTCAGCCGCTCCATATCCCGCCTTGAACAACGACTAGGCATTCGTTTGTTCGATCGAACTACCCGCTCTGTGTCGCTAACCGATGAAGGCCGACGTTTCCATCTGCAAGTAATGCCTCTGCTGGCGGCACTTGAAGAAGCTTCGACGGCGGCCTCTCTTGGGGCAAAAGCTGTGCGGGGCAAGCTACGGGTGAATGTCGATCCGTTTTTCTCCAGCCTTTTGCTTGGCCCTAAACTGGAAACCTTTTTGGCGGAACATCCTGACTTGGAGCTGGAACTGGTTACCCGAGACCGGTTGGGTGATATGGTCGCCGATGGTTTTGACTTGGCTATTCGGTTTGGAGCACCGCGCAGTAGCAGCCTGGTCGCGCGTGCACTTTTCAACACACGCATTCTCACCGTAGCTGCCCCGGGTTACCTCAAACGCCAAGGTCGTCCTGAGAAACCGCAGGATTTGCAACACCATGCCTGCATCCAGTTTCGCGACCCGGAATCGGGCAAACCTTTTGAGTGGGAGTTCCACCAAGGCAGCATGGTGGTGCGAGTCCCGACTCACAGCCAACTGACCGTAAACGATGTACGCACGATGCATGAGGTGTGTCTTAGTGGATATGGCATTGCGCAGATCATGCAATTCGGGTCCGAGGCCTTACTCGCAGCGGGACACCTGGTTGAATTGCTTCCGGACTGGGCCGATGAACGTTTTACCCTGCACGCACTCTACCCGTCCCGCATCTATCCACCAGCCAAGACTCGGCAGTTTTTGGCGTTCATTCAGTCTTTAGCGGTATGACGCGTCGCCGGTACGCTAGCAGTATTATTGTCGCTCGGCAGGTCAGCACTCTGGTGTATTCCCTACTTATGGGCTCATGTTGACGCCGACGCAGAATTGAGCCACGTGCCGACGCAATAATGCCCCACCTCTGACCGAACAAATTCAGCGCAGGCAATGATTCGCAAGGAATCAGACTGGGCCAATGACGTCTCGGCAGCCGGGTCGATTCGGCGGCGACGCCGACACTTTCACCACCCCCTCTCCTAAGCCCTCCACGAATTGATTGCCCAAATTGTTGACTGCTGCCGATCGATACATGTTATAAAAATATGATCAAGCAGCTAAAAGATAGAAACATATCATTTCTGGATTTTTCAATGACGACCGTGAAACAGCGCCTGCTCGATAGCCTCGAAGGATCAACCGCCTCCGGACGAGCTATCGCCAACTACATGCTGGCCAATTTGAATGAGTTGCCGTTCGAGACCGCCGCCAGCATCGCCACCAAGGTCGGTGTCGGTGAAATGTCGGTGGGCCGATTCTGTCGCTCTATCGGCTATACCCACTTCAAAGAATTGAAAGCCGAGCTGAAAAGCAATATCGGTGACAGTCCCTGGCTGGTCGGTGATCGGCTGCGGGAGTTCGCGGCACGCGCCCAGTCGGGAAACGACCTGCTGGCCGCCAGCCTGGAGTTTGAAATCAACACCATGGTGCGCGTTTACGAGATCGCTCAAAGTCCGGAGTTCGAGCGTTTCGTCAAACGACTGGCAACTCAAGAAAACGTCTATTGCGCGGGATTCCAGACGGAGCGCGGGGTCGCAGCAATCCTGGCGCATCAGTTGCAATATCTACGCGACGGCGTGCACCTGGCCGATCTGGCCGCCGGCAATTTCGTCGACGTGCTGCTCACTGATCCCTCCAAAACCATGCTGGTCATCATTGACACTCGCCGCTATTCACGCCAGAGCCAGTTGCTGGCGACCTCGGCGCGAGAACGCGGGATACCGGTGACCATCATCACTGACACCTTTTGCGATTGGGGTCCGTCGGTGGCCAGCGAAGTGTTCGCCGTACCGACCGAACTCAACCACTTTCTGGACTCTTTGGGTCCACTGGTTTCGCTGGTGCAGCTGGCGATCAATGGTGTTTTTGCGCAACTGGGCGCCTCCGTCGAGGATCGCTTGAGCCAAATTTATGCCTGCTACAACAGATTCACCGGATACGTCGGAACACCGCAGGAAGACTAACAACAAATCAAAACAACCAACGGACCAATGAGGGCGCGCACATCATGAACTTAGGCAAAGGCAAGCTATACGGACCGCTGTTCGCTCTCAGTTTCATCTGCGCAGGAGGACTGCTCTCAACTGCAGCGCTGGCGGACACCGAGGCCACTTTTGTGTTGCCGTCATCGCAAGCGGGGGCGACTTCTCTGGACCCGATCCGCAGTTCGTTGGTGACGCTGGCTGACGGCCTGATCTACGACCGTCTGGTGGATCAGGACGCGAATCAGACCTTTCATCCCCACTTGGCCACCCGCTGGGAAACCACGGCAGATGGCATGAGCTGGACCTTCCACCTGCGCGAGGGTGTCACCTTCCATGACGGCGAGCCCTTCAACGCCCAGACCATCGCGTGGTGGATCCCGAAATTTGCCGGCACCGAGAACGCCTTTCTGGTCAGCGCCATCGACAAGGTCGAGGTCGTCGATGACCACACCGTGCATTTCGTCATGAAGCACCCCGACACCAATCTCCTCTACAACCTGTCGAGCGGGTTCATGGGTGTTCCAAGCCCCAAGGCCTACGATGCGGAGGGCACGGATTATGGCGTGAAAGTCGCCGTGGGTACAGGTCCGTACAAGCTTGAAAGCATTGCCATCGGCTCTGAGGCCGTGCTGGTTCGCAACCCCGATTACACCTGGGGCGGCCCGCTCTCCGCGAACAAAGGGCCGGCGAAGATAGACAAGCTGACTTTGCGTGAGATTGCCGATTCCTCGACCGCCTTCCTCGAGTTCAAAACCGGCGGGGTCGATCTAGTCATCGATGTACCGAGTGACATTCTGGCGCAATACAAGACGCTGGATAACGCGACCATCAAAAGCCAGTCCGGCTTCGGCATTTACTACATGCCGATCAACACAACGGTCGAACCCTTTACCGACCTCAAGGTGCGCAAGGCCACGGCCCTGGCCATCAACCAGAAGGAGATTGTCGACCGGCTGTTCGGTGGCAAGGGACGTGCCGCGCACAACTTTCTGATTGCTTCACTGCCGGAATCAAAGGTCGATCCCACGCTCAACATTTCCTATGACCCCGCACAAGCCAAGGCCCTGCTCGACGAGGCGGGCTGGAAGATGGGATCCGACGGCATCCGTGTAAAAAATGGAAAGGCATTGAGCGTGACCTTGGTGACGCAAAGCGACACCGAGTTCAAACGCCTGACAGAAGTCATTCAGGCACAGCTGAAAGCCGTGGGTATCAACGCAAAGATTTCAGTATTCGACTCCAGCTCTATTCGCGCCGAATACAAAAAGGGCACGCAGCAACTGGCCGTGCGTAGCTATGGCTGGAACAACGCCGACATCCTCGATTGGTTCTTCAGTGCTGAACGCCTTGGCTACCCCAACGTCTCGATGTGGAAAGATGCCAAAGCCGAGGCGTTGCGGACCAAGGCGCTGACGGGTTCGAAGACCCAGGAGGAGCGCGCCGCCAACTTCCTCGCGTATCACGAATATGTGCTCAGCCAATACCCCTTCGCGCCGATCTACGAGCCGGAACAGAGCATGGTCTTCGACAAGGAACGTCTGGTGTTGCCAGCGAAAATCGATGGTCCGCAATTTACCGCCCAGACCGTGCTTGATATCTCCATCAAGGAATAAGGAACAGGCCATGACGCAGCGGAGACGACTGACATGACGAGTTATTTCATCCGGCGGCTGCTGGCGATGATTCCGGTGTTCTTCGTCGTCTCTGGCGTGGTCTTTCTGATCGTGCACATGGTGCCAGGAGACCCGGTCGACAACATGATGAGCGTGGGCGCCTCGGCCAATCAGCGCGCGGAAATCATCGCCCGCTATGGCCTGGACCGCAGCTTGATCGAGCAGTACCTCACTTGGCTGAACAACATTGTCCACGGCGACCTGGGCACCGCTATTGTCATGCGTCGCCCGGTAGCCGATCTGATCATGAGCAATCTCGGGCATAGCCTGGCCCTCGGTGGCTGGGCATTGATGTTCTCGGCGGTCGCCGGCCTGCTGGCCGGAACGATTGCCGCCTCTTTTCAGGATCGCTGGATCGATCACGGCCTGATGGGCGTGTCGTTGCTTGGCTCGACGGTACCCACCTTCTGGCTTGGCCTGTTGATGATCATGTTGTTTGCCGTCGAACTCGGTTGGGTGCCAGTGTCCGGCGCACGTAGCTGGACCTCGTTGATCCTGCCGGTCATTACCGTTGGATTGGGCGGCATGGCGTTGGTGGCCAGAGTGACCCGCATCTCCATGGTTGAAATTGCCCGCGAGGACTTCGTGATGCTGCTGCATGCCAAGGGGTTGTCGCGCTGGACGATTCAACTACGCCACATCCTGCGTCACGCCCTCATTCCTGTAGTGACGATTCTGAGTTTGCGTATCGGGCTGATCGTCGGCGGTTCGGTGACAGTGGAGTATGTATTTGCCCGACCGGGGCTGGGTTCGCTGCTGATCCGGGCCTTGGCGCAGCGTGACTATCCGCTGATACAGGGCTGCCTGCTATTCCTGGCCATTGCCGTTATGCTCGGCACGCTGCTGGGTGATCTGCTGCAAGCCGCGATGGACCCGCGCCAACGCGAGGACTCCGCACAATGACCGCCCTTGCCGCCACTGTCCGCAGCAACATCGCGGCGCTGATGCCGACGTTCAGTTCAGCCTTCTCCGGCGTCGCGCTGCTGATCCTGATCCTCATTGCCTGCGCCGCGCCCTGGCTGGCACCCTACCCTTATGACTTGCAAAACCTTTCCATCGCCGCCCAGGCACCGTCTGCCGCACATTGGTTCGGTACCGACGAATTTGGTCGGGACGTGCTGTCGCGGGTCATTTTCGGCGCCCGGACCTCGCTCAGCGTTTCACTGGTCGCCATTAGTCTTTCAGTCACCGTCGGCATACTGATCGGCGCCATTTGCGGCTATGTCGGCGGACGCCTGGATCGGATCGTGATGTCGATCGTCGATCTGACCTGGAGCTTCCCGGAAATTGTCCTGGCGCTGTTGATCGTGGCCATCATCGGCCCCGGCTCGTCCAGCACCGTCCTGGCAATCAGCATCGCCTACCTGGCGCAATTCACGCGCCTGACCCGCACGCAGATCAAAAGCTTGAAACGCCAGACATTTGTGGAGGCAAGCCTGAGCTTGGGCGCAGGCCCCACTCATATCATCATGCGGCGACTGCTGCCGAACGTGGTGGCTCCAGTGATCGTCGTTGCCATGTTGTCGACCGGCAACGCGATCCTGCTGGAGGCGACGCTTGGCTTTTTTGGCATGGGCGTACAACCGCCGGTCCCCAGTTGGGGCGCCATGTTGAGTACCGGCTCCGCACAACTGTTCAGCGCACCTTGGGTGATTTTGTTGCCCGGTGCTCTCATCGCCCTCTCCGTGATTTTCATCAATCTGTTTGGAGAGGGTGTGCTGCATGCCTTGGATATCAAGGCACAAGCGAGGAGTCACTGAACCCATGCTATTGACCATTGAACATCTGAAGATTGGTTTCGGGCCGTACGAGCCGTTGTCCGGGGTCGACCTGGACCTCGATAAAGGCGAGATCCTCGGGCTCGTCGGCGAATCCGGCTCGGGCAAGTCGATGACAGCGATGAGCATCATGGGCCTGCTGCCGCTGATGGGTGGACGGGTCAAGTCCGGCAGCATCCGTTTCGATGGCGTCGAACTCACGACGCTGGACGAACCTGGTTATCGCGCGTTGCGCGGTGGGCGCATTGCGCTGATTACACAAAACCCCATGACGTCGCTCGACCCCGTGGTGCGTGTAGGCAGGCAAATCGACCAAGTGTCACAACTGCATCTGCACCTCGATCGGCAAGCCGCGAAAGCTCGCTCAGTCGAACTGATGGAGCGCATGCGCATTCCTAATCCGGCGCTCGCCTACGACCTGTTCCCGCACCAGCTGTCTGGCGGAATGCGCCAGAGAATCGTGATCGCAATGGCCTTGGCCGGGGATCCCGATCTGCTGATTGCCGATGAGCCGACCACCGCGCTGGACGTCACCGTCCAGGCCCAGATCATTCAGCTTTTGGTCCAACTCGTTCGCGAACGCGGCCTTGGCCTGGTATTGATCACCCATGACATGGGCGTCGTTGCCCAAACCTGCGACCGCGTCGCCGTCATGTATTGCGGGCAAGTGATCGAATACGGCCCGGTGGCGACCATTTTCGACAATCCGCGACACCCTTACACCAGCGCGTTGATCGGCTGCATCCCGCGACCGGGCATGCTTCCTAGAAGTCTCGCGGGAATCCCCGGGATGGTGCCTTCGGCCGGCAACATGCCCAAGGGCTGCCGCTTCAACCCGCGCTGCAACAAGGTGATGGATATCTGCCGCCAGTCGATACCCTTGCCGATGAGTGAAGCCGGACGCAGCGTCTCTTGCTTCCTGCACAGCCCGGGACAATTACCATGAAGCCGATCTTGTCAGTACGCGGTGTCGGACGAACCTTCACCAGCGGCGGTGGTTTTCTCAAAGCGCGACGCCACTTTCGCGCCGTCAGTGATGTCTCTTTCGATGTGCAACGTGGCGAAGTACTGGGTGTTGTCGGCGAGTCAGGCTGTGGGAAATCGACCCTGGCCCGTCTCATCATGCGGCTTTTGACGCCCACCACCGGCGAGGTGTTGTTTGACGGAACCGATATCGCCAGTCTCTCGGTACGGGCCTTACGGCCCCTTCGCCGACACTTTCAGATGGTGTTCCAGGACCCCTACTCCTCAATCGATCCACGTCAGAAGGTGCGCGATACGCTGCTCGAGCCCTTTCAGGTGCAGGGCATCCCCCTGACATTGGCACAAGCCAACGCCAAGGTCGATGCGCTCTTGACCATGGTCGCGCTACCGCTTCACCTGGCTGACAGCTACCAACATCAAATGTCCGGTGGACAGAAACAGCGGGTAGGCATCGCCCGGGCACTGGCGCTGGATCCATCGCTGATCGTGCTCGACGAATCGACGGCCTCTCTCGACGTGTCGATCCAGGCGCAAGTTATTGCCCTGCTGCAAGACTTGCGGGATCGGCTCGACCTCACCTACGTCTTCATCTCCCATGATCTGGCGCTGGTGCAGTATTTCTGCGATCGCACCTTGGTGATGTACCTCGGCCGAGTGGTTGAGGTCCTCCCCCGCGGCGCCACGCCGATCCATCCCTACACCAAGGCGCTGATGGCCAGCGTTCTGGTGCCCGACCCGCACCAGCGACACGAGATTGTGCGGATCACCGGCGAAATCCCGAGTGGCTACGACGAGCCGCTTGGATGTGCCTTTGCCGGGCGCTGCCCCCGCGTACAACCGCGTTGCCGTGAAAGCCTGCCCATCCTTCGTTCCCAGACTGACCAACATGCCGTGGCGTGCCACGTTCATGAGTCGACGGTCCTTGCCCCGGAGTTCTAAATGTCATTCAAAGTTCTCACCGCCGAATTCATGCACGAATCTAACACCTTCAGCACCCACAAGACCGGTCTGCCCGAGTTCCGTCGCGAGACCCTGATGCTGGGCGAAGAGGCTGTAAAGAAACGTGGAAAATCCAATACCGGCCTGGCGGGAGCACTGAGTTGCGCGGCCGAATATGATTGGGATATGCACCATGTCGTCAGCGCCTGGAGCGAGCCTGCGGGACCGGTAACGGTCGAGGCCTTTGAATATTTGGTGGGTTTGATCGTCGAGGCAGCCAAGGCGCAAACCTTCGACGGCATATTGCTGTGCCTGCATGGCGCCATGGTTGCCGAGCACAGCGACGATGGCGACGGAGAGATCCTGGCACGATTGCGCGCGGTCGTCGGTCCAGACTTGCCTATAGCCTTGACCATGGACCTGCACGCGAACGTATCAGAGCGTATGTGTGAGCTTGCGCAGATTCTGGTTTCCTACAAGACCTATCCGCACATTGACCTCAAGGAGACCGCCTGCCACGCCGGCAACCTGCTGCAGCGCACGATGAAAGGTGAAATCCAGCCGTGCACCCTACGCATTCATCTGCCTATGCTCGAGGAAGCTAATGGCGGACGGACCGATGTCGGGCCGATGATTGAGCGCATCGCTAAGGCGCGTGCCTGGGAAGCTGAACAGCCAGGGGCGTTCGCCGTCAGCATCAATGGCGCCTTTCCAGAAGCCGATATCGCCGAAGTCGGGCCGACCGTGCTGGTCACCTATGAAGGCGATGACCGTCTGCATCGTGCCTTTGCCCAAAGCCTGGCAGATGACATCTGGAACCGCCGCGGCGAAGTGATCAACACCTACCATACCGTTGACGATGTCGCGCAAATCGCCCGTACTTACCCCCGTCAGAAAGGCCCGTTGATCATCGCTGACTATGCTGACAACCCCGGCGCCGGGTCTTATGGCGATGCCACTGAACTGTTACGAGCCCTACTGGCGGCCGGCGTCGAGGATGCCTGCTTCGGCCCGATGGTCGACCCGGAGATCGCTGCGCTCCTATGCGAACAAGGTGTCGATGCCACGGTGACGGTAGCCGTCGGCGGCAAGAGCGATCCGCGCTTCGGTGGCGAACCGCTCACCGTGACCGGGCGCATCCTGCGGGTCAGCAATGGTGACTTCGTCGGCGATGGTCCGATGATTGGTGGCTTGGAACAGAGCTTCGGACCGAGCGTGGTGTTACTGGTCGACGACATCGAAATCCTGGTGACCAGCACTGCCTTGCAAATGCTCGATCTCCAGCAATTCCGTGCCTTCGGCATCGACCCGGCGAAGAAGCGTGTGGTGGCGCTTAAGTCGATGCAGCATTTCCGGGCGGCATTTGAACCGATTGCCAGCAGCGTCGTGGTCTGCGACAGCGGCGCGCTCTGCACACTGGATTATGGACGCCTGCCCTTCAGCAAAATACCGCGCCCCATCTACCCTCTGGACCGCAATATGACTCGCGCCACACCACCGCGCTCCGGAGTTTAATATGCCGCAGATTTTTGACGTCGCGGTCATCGGTGGCGGCATTGCCGGGGCCTCATTCGCCTACAGAGTGGCGGGACATCGCTCGCTGATCCTACTCGAACGGGAAAACCAGGTGGGTTATCACTCCACGGGCCGTTCGGCTGCGGAGTTTTCCAGCCAGTTCCAACCCCCATGGGTCAGTACCCTTGCCGAAAGCTCCTTTAACTTCCTGAGCAATCCACCTGCCGGGTTCACCGACATCGATCTGCTGATTCCGCGTGGCAGTCTAGTCATTGCGTCCCGTGAGCAGGCACATCTGATCGAGTCTGCCTACAGCCAGGTACTGTTCACATCACCCGAGTCGCGAATGTTGCATTTAGACGATGCCTTGGCGATGGTGCCTTTCCTGAATGCCAACTACGTCGAAGCAGCCTTCTATGACCCTCGGAATTGGGACATGGAGGTCGACAGTCTGTTGCAAGGTTATCTTCGGTTGGCTCGCCGAGCCGGTGCGCAAGTCCAGCTCGCAAGTCCGGTCACCTCGATACATCGCCAAGGCGGTGTCTATCAATTACGAACCCCGACAGGAGACGTACTTTGCAGAAAAATCGTCAATGCCGCGGGAGCCTGGGCAGATGATTTCGCTGCGATGGCCGGTCTCGATCGGTTGCGTATCGTGCCCCACCGTCGCACGGCGATCACCGTCGACGGCCCTGAAGGCATGGACCTTTCCACCCTGCCGGCCGTCAACGAAGTCAGCGAGGCGTTTTACTTCAAACCAGAATCCGGGCGGATCATGGTCTCACCTGCCGACGCGACCCCGAGCGAGGCTTGCGACGCACAGCCCGAGGAACTGGACATCGCCTATGCGGCACACTATCTCTCGGAATCGACGACACTGCCCATCACTCAAATCACCCATAAATGGGCAGGACTGCGTAGCTTCGCTCCAGACAAACGGCAGGTCGTGGGTTTCAGTCCGCAGGACGAAAATTTTTTCTGGCTCGCCGGGCAAGGCGGCAGCGGCATCCTGACCTCCCCTGCATTATCAGCATGGGCGGCTGGTTTGTTTTTGGAGGGTGCACCGCCGGACGAACTGTGCAAAGCAGGACTCCAGTCCGACGTCTTTTCACCTGCTCGGTTGTCGAGGGGGGTAAGCCGTAGGGGCGGCCCCGCCCCCGAATGCAGACACGCGGCACAATATCGAAACCCATGGAATGACCTAGATTAAATCTGCGGAGGATTTAACGGCAATACAAAACCTGGGATTACGGGATTATGCGCGCGTTCCGCCCTCGCACCCTCCGCGTTTACGCGTTGGGTGAAAGAGCTGCACCGCTCGATGTTCCTTGGCACGCCAGGCCATGGAGTGTCGGGTGCCGGCGCGCTGTTCATGCTGATGCTGTCGGTGTCCGGCGCGCTATTGCTGGCCCGGCGCCTGGGCGGTTGGCGCAACCTGCTGCAGCCACTGCGGGGCACGGTCAGCCAGCGCTGGCATGCGGAAGTCGGGCGGCTGGCGTTGCTCGGGCTGCTGCTGTCGGCATTGAGCGGGCTCTACATGTCCGCCACCACCTTTGGTTTTATCGCCGACGGCAGTCAACGCGAGCCCGCCTTCCCCGCCCGCATCAGCGCAGGCCCGGCCTTGCCGGTGGCGAAACTGCAAGCCTTACAGGCCACCAACCTCAACGACCTGCGCGAACTGGTCTACCCGAGCCCCGGTAACCCAAGCGATGTGTTTTCCCTGCGCACGGCCCAGGGCGACGGCTACGTGGATCAGGCCAGCGGTGCCTTGTTGTCCTATCAAGCCCACGACTCGATGCACAATCTGTACGAGCTGATCTATCAGCTGCACACCGGCGAAGGCCTGTGGTGGCTGGGTCTGCCGCTGGGGTTGTGTGCCCTCTGCGTTCCCTTGATGAGCGTGACCGGCACCCTGTTGTGGTGGCGCCGGCGCAAGGCTGGCCCGAAGATCCGCCACAACAGCCCTGCTCACTCTGCCGACAGCGTGATTCTGGTGGGCAGTGAAAACAACAGCACCTGGGGCTTCGCCAACACCTTGCACGACGCCTTGCACCTGGCCGGACACCGGGTGCATAGCGCGGCGATGAATCAATACGCCAACGACTACCGCAGCGCCCAACGCGTGATCATCCTCACCGCGACCCACGGTGACGGCGACGCGCCAGCCTCGGCTTCGCAGTTCCTGGCGCGTCTGGCCAACACCGGACTCAAGCCCGGCCTGCCCTTTGCCGTGCTGGGCTTTGGTGACCGGCAGTTCTCGCAGTTCTGCCAGTTCGCCCATCAAGTGCAGGAGGCCATGTTGCAGGCCGGTGGCTCGCCGTTACTGGGCCTGGAAACCGTCAACCGCCAGTCCTCTCAGGAATTTGCGCGCTGGGGCCATGCGCTGGGCGAAGTGCTCCAGCATGACCTGACACTGGTCCATGCCCCGCAGCCGCTACAGACCCATCCATTGCAGCTCACCGAGCGCATTTTCTACGGCGAACAGGTGAACGCACCGACCCACGTCTTGCGCTTCAAGGCGCCCGGCGAGCTGCCGGACTTCCTGGCCGGGGACCTGGTCGGGATTGTGCCCCCGGGCAGCCCGATCCCGCGTTTCTATTCGCTGGCCAGCGGTTCGCAGGACGGCGTGCTGGAAATCTGTGTTCGCAAGCACAACGGAGGCCTGTGCTCGGAACTCCTTCATGGCCTGGACGTTGGTGCGCAGATCGAAGCGTTTATCCAGCCCAACCCCCAATTCCGTCCGGCCTCGGGCACGCACCCGGTGATTCTGATCGGTGCCGGTACCGGCATCGGTCCCCTGGCCGGCTTTATCCGCAACAACAAGGCCCGACACCCGATGCACTTGTATTGGGGCGGGCGCAACCCGGCCTCGGACTTTCTCTACGAACCGGAGCTCAACCAATACTTGTCGGACCGCCGCCTCACGGCCCTACGCGCCGCCTTCTCTCAGGTCCAGGACCGCAGCTACGTTCAAGACCGGCTGATCGGCGATGCCCTGGCCTTGCGCCGACTGATTGAAAAAGGTGCCCAAGTACTGGTGTGTGGCAGCCGCGAGATGGCCAAAGGCGTGATGCAAGCCCTCGATGAAGTATTGGCCCCTCTTAATCTGACAGTGCTGACCCTCAAGGCACAAGGACGCTACCGTGAAGACGTCTACTGAGTTGCAGCGCTACAGCCTGAACGGCGAAACCATGGGCACCCGCTACACCGCGCTGTTCTATGCCGAGGCCGTGGTCGATATCGACGAAGTGGGTCATCAGTTGGCGTGCGCCGTGGCCCGGGTGGATCAGCAAATGTCCACCTGGAAACCCGACTCGGACCTCAACCGCCTCAACGCCGCCCCTGAGCAGGTATGGGTGTCCGTCCCCCAGGAACTGGCAACGGTGCTGTCTGCGGCACTGCGTGTCAGCCAGCAATCCGGAGGCGCCTTCGACATTGCGGTCGGTGACCTGGTGAATGCCTGGGGGTTCGGCCCCGCGGAACCGACCGTCACAGAACAGGCGCTCGCGACAATGCCGCCGCGCACCCGACTGTCCGCCAGCGCCGCGCTGATGGTCGACCCATTACGCAAGCAGGTGCGCAAACGCGCGCCGCTGCACCTTGATTTGAATGGCATCGCCAAAGGGTTTGGCGTTGATGAACTGGCCCGCTGCCTGGAAGGTTTTGGCATAACCCGCTACCTGGTCGGCATCGATGGCGAGATGCGCGCCCGGGGCGTAAAACCCGATGGCCAAGGCTGGACCGTGGCGTTGGAAAAACCTGAGCGGGGCGTGCGTGCAGTCATGGGCGTAATGGAACTTGGCGACGCCGCGATTGCGACTTCCGGGGACTACCGACAGTGGGTCGACGTGGCGGGTCAAGCCTATGCCCATACCATGAACCCGGCCACGGGCGCGCCGCTGTGCAACCCGCTCGCCGCCGTCACCGTGGTGGCCGCGTCATGCATGCTCGCCGATGCCTGGGCCACGGCGCTGATGGTACTGGGCGAAACCGAAGGGCCACGTCTGGCACAGGAGCGCGGGATGGACGCGTTGTTCGTGCTGCGCGATGGCCAGCAGTTCAAGGAAATATCCATTGTCGGCGGCCAGTTGCAGGCGCAGATTGAAACCCGTCCGATGTGAACCGCCTAATGACAGTGAGTCGCGCTCAACCATGAAATTCATGCACAGGCACACCGAATCCCACCGCAGTGATCGTATCGGCTGGCTGCGCGCCGCCGTCCTTGGGGCCAACGACGGCATTGTCTCCACCGCCAGCCTGCTGATCGGCGTGGCCGCCGCCAACGCCAGCCACGCCACGTTGCTGGTCACGGGCATGGCGGGGCTGATGGCCGGCGCCATGTCCATGGCCGCAGGTGAATACATCTCCGTGCACTCTCAGGCCGATACCGAGCGCGCCGATCTGTCCCGCGAACGGGCAGAACTGGCGAGCGACCCGAAAGCCGAGCACATCGAGCTCGCCAACATCTACATGCGTCGCGGCGTATCACCCGAACTGGCCCATCAAGTGGCCGATCAATTAATGGCCCATGACGCACTCGGCGCTCACGCCCGGGACGAGTTGGGCATCAGCGCCACCCTCACCGCCAAACCCTTGCAGGCCGCCCTCGCCTCCGCTGCCAGTTTCGTGGTGGGTGCCGCGTTGCCTCTGGCGGTGACGTTTGTCGCGCCGGAGCACAGCGTGGCGCCCTGGATTTCGGCCATGTCATTGGTGTTTCTCGGGACATTGGGCGCCATTGCCGCCAAGGCAGGCGGGGCAAAAATCCTGACCGGCGCCTGGCGGGTGACCTTCTGGGGTGCGCTGGCCATGGGCATTACGGCACTGGTGGGGCATTTGTTTGGCGCCGTGGTCTAGCGGGGGGCGAACTCCAAAAACAAAGGGCGCCCGCTAGCCAAAGGGGCGCCCTTTACGGGTTGACGAGCTAAACCACGCCGACGAAATCGCTCGCCGTGAGGGCCACATGCCCGACCAGATCAATCTGGAAGTCGGCGCCATTGCCGCTGTTTACATTGTCCTCCACATACGTGTGATCGACTCCGCCCACATTGACGAAGTGGTACTTCAATTGCGCTTGGTTGTTGAACTCGTTGCCGGCGCCGTTCCACTCGCCGGACCCCGCCCCTGCAACCGGACAACCTGCAGGAATGGATCATCCGCGCCGGCACCGACAGCCCCTCGATTCGTGCCCGGCGCCTGAACGTCAACACCGCCGACGAAGAAGTGGCCAAGGCCAAGGCCGGACACTGGCCGACCCTTGATTTGGTCGTCGGTTACACCGCCGCCGACAGCGAAACACTGTCCACCCAAAACCAGCGCAACCGCTACACCTCCGCAGGGCTGGAGCTGAACATTCCGTTGTACAGCGGCGGCTACGTCAGCGCCCGCGCCCGGCAAAGCGTCGCCACCCGGGATCAGGCTGAAGAGGACTTGAACGCCACCCGCGAAGAAATCATTTCCGGCACCACCCGGGAATTTCGCGGCGTGCAAAGCGGAGAGGCTCGTATCCATGCCTTGGAAAAAGCGGTCAAGTCCAGCGAGCGCTCACTGGTCTCCTCGAAAAAAAGCTTCCTGGCCGGCAGCAGCACCAACGTCGACATCCTCAATGCTCAGGAGCAGATCTACACCGCCCGCCGCGACCTGTTCGAAGCCAAGCTGCGTTACCTGCTGGCCAAACTGCGACTGGTAGCGGATGTGGGGGCGCTGGGGGATGACGACATCGCCAGCGCCAATGCCTACCTGGGGCCTAAGTTGTCGTTTTGAACACCGAAGGCCTATCGGCCGTTTTGTTGATTTACCTCAAGGATTTTTCGTTGTTCAGGCGTAGAAAAGACTGATCGGGCACTCACGGTTCGTCCCTTCTCACGCCCTTTACAGAGGACTTCATCTTGAACGACCTGAGTCTGCGTAATGCCATCCTGGATGAACTGGAATTCCAGCCTGAAATCGATGCCACCAGTATTGGCGTGGCCGTGGACGGCGGCGTGGTGACCCTCACCGGTCACGTTTCCAGCTACGACCAGAAAATCAGTGTAGAACGCTCCGTCAAAAGCCTCAAAGGTGTACGCGCCGTCGCCGAAGAAATCCAGATCCGCCCCGAGAAAGGCGCCGGCACAGCAGATGACACGATTGCCAGTCGCGCGTTGAAAATCATCAATTGGAGTTCCGACGTGCCCGAAGGCGACATCAAAGTCGTCGTGCAACATGGGTGGATCACCCTGGAAGGCGAAGTAGACTGGCAGTACCAAAAAGAAACCGTGGAACGGGCCGTGCGCAAATTGTCCGGCGTGTTGGGCATCGACAATTGCCTCACTCTTCGTCCCCGGGCAGACGCCAGCGATATCCAGCGCAGCATCGAAGCGGCACTCAAGCGCAATGCCGAGGTAGAAGCCGACGGGATACACGTCAAGGTCCAGGGCGACGTGGTCATACTCGAAGGCCGGGTCCATTTTTGGCGCCAGCGTCACGTTGCAGAACGGCTGGCCTGGGCAGTGCCCGGTGTAAAAGAAGTCATTGATCATATTCTGCTGGCCTGAATCGCGGCTCGTCGATGACAGTGGCTCCGCCTGCGAGGCGCCGTGCCCGGCAAGATTAATAACCCGGGCACCACAACTCTACCCTGGCCCCGCGCCACGGGAGCCCCGCTTCTGATGAGCTTGTTGTCTGTCATGACCGGATATCTCGCCCATGTTTATCAAAAAAATGGCGCCGATCGGCGAACGCCGCTTGATCTTGATCAACTTGAGTGAAGCTGTGTCCCGTCTTCTTGCCTTCCACTGTGCCAACGACTACACAGCTTGCGTAGCTCGCTAAACCAGAAGACCAGGCTGGCCATTGCCAGACAAAGGCCCCACTGGCTGAGCGTCAATGCACTCGTGCCGAACGCCCTGTTGAGTGGCGACAGGTGCACCACTGCAATCTGCAAGACCATCGCCAGGACAATGGCCCCCCAGAGCCATCGATTGGCGAACAGTCCGGCAAATGCACTGGTGGACTCCGAGCGCGCGCTCAACGCGTTAAACAGCTGCGCTAATACAAGGACGGTAAAAGCGCCCGTGCGTGCCTCAGACAGCGACGCATCACCCGGTATCAACCCTCCCGGCAGCATCCAGTCGACCGTTAATAAACTCGCCAACGCCATGACCAGCCCCACCTGGACCACGCCCACCCACATACGGGTATCTATGATTCGATCCGTCGGTCTGCGTGGGGTGCGCGTCATGACATCCTCGCTGTACGGATCAAGCCCCATGGCGATAGCAGGCGCTGCATCAGTGATCAAGTTGATCCACAGAATCTGGGTGGCCAAAAGTGGCAGAATGATCCCGCCCTTCTCATCCACCAGGCCGACGACGCCTGCGCCTACGACGGCAAGGAAGACCGTCAGTACTTCTCCCATGTTGGACGACAGTAAGTAACGAAGAAACTTGCGAATATTGTCCAGAATTCCACGTCCTTCGCGAACGGCCAACACGATGGTTGCGAAGTTATCGTCAGCCAGAATCATTTTCCCCGCTTGCTTGGTAACCTCCGTTCCTGAAATACCCATGGCTATGCCGATATCGGCTGACTTCAGTGCCGGCGCGTCGTTAACCCCATCGCCCGTCATTGCCACTACATGCCCCTGCGCCTGAAGCGCATCGACAATCCTCAGTTTCTGCGAAGGTGCCACTCGTGCGTAAACAGAGGTCGATTTGACTACTTCGGCCAAAGCCGCGTCGTCCAGCTGATCCAGATCAGCCCCGGTCAACGCCCCTGCACCGGCCTGGATAATGCCCAGGTCCTCGGCGATGCGGGTCGCCGTCCGCGGGTGGTCGCCGGTAATCATGATGATGCGGATACCTGCACGATGCGCCTCAGATATAGCCGGTGCGACTTCTTTGCGCGGTGGGTCGATAATGCCGACCGTTCCGATGAAAACAAGCGCTTTCTCCAGCGCCGCACCGGCGGTGACATCCTCGTCGGCCTCTAAAGGACGGTACGCCACGGAAAGCGTGCGCAACGCGGCACCCGACAACTCATTCACATCGGCCACGGCTTTTGCGCGAAGGACATCGTTTAGAGGCACTACATCCATGCCGACCTGAACATGTGTGCAATGTTGAAGCAGTACATCCGGTGCACCCTTGCTGATCAACAGTCGCTCATCGTTGTGTTCATGATCGATGACCAATACCGACATCATTTTTCGATCAGAGGTAAACGGTATTTCCGCCAATCGTTCGAAGCGTTCAACACTGCGTGCAGGCGCATCAAGTTTGCGCTCTGCTACCAGAAAGGCCCCTTCGGTCGGATCTCCCTGAATTCCCCATGTGCCGTCTTCCTGTTGCCCAAGTGCGGCATTGCCGGCCAGGCTTCCGCCATGCAACAACAGCACAATTTCGCTGTGCACCGGGCCACAGGTCATGGGCAAGTCTTGGTGGTGAATCTGACCCTGCGGGGTGTAACCGACACCGCTGACCTCGGCTTTTCCGGATGCCGTCATGGTTTGCTGGATGGTCATTTCGGAACGAGTCAGCGTGCCAGTCTTGTCGGTGCAGATGATCGATGCAGACCCTAGGGTTTCCACGGAGGACAGGTGTTTGATTATGGCTTTATTGCGAGCCATTCGTTGCACACCGAACGCGAGTACCAGTGACATAACGGCGGGCAGCCCTTCGGGTACCGCGGCCACCGCCAAGGACACCCCTAACAGGAGAACCCGCAATACATCGTCAACACCGTGAATATCTGTGAGCATCAGTACGGTCGTGACGACAACGCAAGCGATAACCAGAACGGCAATGCCGAGCATCCGCCCTATTTTGCGTACTTCTCTTTGCAGAGGTGTCACTTCCTCCGGCGTGACATCCAGCAGATGAGCTATCGTCCCGACCTCGGTCGCCATACCGATTGCAGTGACGACGCCGAGGCCCGAACCCTGGGCGATGGCGGTGCCTTTAAACACCATATTGGAGCGCTCTGCCAACGGGGTTTCGGCGCGTAAAGGTACTGCATTTTTTGAGACCGCCTCACTCTCGCCGGTCAGCGACGCTTCCAGTACTCGCAGGGCATTGGCCTGAACAAGACGAGCATCGGCGCCCACCGAGTCGCCTTCGGATAATACGAGAAGATCACCGACAACCAGTTGGTGACTGGGGATACGCGACAACATTCCTTCGCGGATGATTGAGGAAGTGGTTTGAGTCAGTCTGGCCAACGCAGCAACGGCTCGCTGCGAGCGGGCTTCCTGGAAGAACCCCAGGAACGCATTCGCGAGCACAATAAGTGTGATGACCACGGCATCGACGGGCCATTCGCGGCCATCGACAAGGAGCCAGGTTCCCAAGGTGATAACCACTGCGACTAGCAGTAAATAAACCAGCGGATCCCGAAATTGCGCCAGCAAGTAGTGCCAGGCCGGTTTGACGGGTTGAGTGCGCAGCTCATTGGCCCCGTCACGGGTCAAGCGTATTTCAGCTTGTGCATTGGTCAAGCCCACACGGATGTCAGAGTCCAGCCTATGGACAATCAATTCGACTTCTTCGAGGTATGGAGAAGCGATATAGCGTTTGTCAGGCTCAACGGCGCTACTCATTGCATCCCCTTTTACAACGCAGTGGTCAGTGATCGCGTCCGGCAAAAATACTGGCCTTAAAGAAAGCGTAAATATTCATGGCCGATACCACCTGATCACTCGAACAGTTAGACGTCCAACTCGTTCTGAATAGAGAGTATGAGCGCGCCACTTCACGGTTGCCTGATCTATATCAGACTCAAAGGCCGCCAGCGGCGTACAAAGGAATGGACCGTATGGTTCATCACCAATGGCACGACCCCGGCGCCTGCCAAGGGTACTTGGCAGAACGTCCACCAAGGCAACATCAAGAAAGTGCTGAGCTGGACGTTACCCACCAACGCGGGCGAGACAATGCCCCTGATTGTCGCGCTACTGTTTGGTCTTACATTGCCAGTCACGGCGATCCAGATCCTGTGGATCAACCTGATTAGCGCCATCGCGATCGGCATTGCGCTGTTCGTCATCATCGAGATTGAAAAACAGATTCGACTGCGTTTAACCGAGTCTGATCGTCAACCGTGACGATCACTCCCTGCCCATCCACCCTGCAAGGACCTGAACCATGAACGCATCCAGATTCGCCGCCCTCGCCCTGACCGCGGTGCTATCCCCCACGCTGACCTTTGCCCAGCAAGACACCGACGCCGCCAAACCGACGCCGCAGTCGATGAGCATTGAGCAATTTGATCAGGATATGGCGAAGACCCAGGAAAACCTGAAGAAGATGCATGAGCAAATGAGCCTGATCCAGAAAACCACCGATCCGGCGCAACGCCAGAAACTCATGCAAGAGCACCAGGCTACGATGCAGCAAGGCATGCAGATGATGAATGGGATGATGAGGGGCGGCATGATGGGCGGCCACATGAAGGGGCACGGCCCGATGATGGGTTGGAAACAAATGGGCAACCACTATTCCCAGATGACGCCTGAGCAGATGAAGCAGCATCAGTACATGATGGACAACTACATGGGCATGCAACAAATGATGATGGAGCAGATGATGCAACACCAGCAGCACATGGGCACGCCAGCTCGCTAGACCCGTCTCCCGGAGCCCCGGGCAGCGCCTTGCCTCCAAGTCCTGCCCGCCCCACCTGCCCTGTCGGCAGGTGGTTTTCAATAACCGTGTACTCATCGCGGGGCGTGTCACCAGGCCTCAATGCAAGAGCTTCAACCCGCCGGCAAGCACAAGTGCCACCCAGCAGGTCCAGCCCGAAAACATACTGCGCCAGACCAGCCTGCGCGGAATGAACCCCACCCCTCTTACAAAGGCCACGCTCATGGCGATGAACAATGCTGTTGCCAGCGCATGGTCGGCTTTCCCATCCGGCGCCGTCATCAGTGGCGGGTAGAGCGTACAAGCCAGCATGATCGTCACCGCGACAGCCAGGCTCAGCCGATCAAGCCGTGAAGAGGGCTGGATGTCAGCGACATTCGGCGTCATGGCTGCGCCTCGTCATGGTCACTCATGGCCCGACCGGCCTCGTTCTCACCCCACATTGCATTGAGTATCGCCAGCAGCAGTGCAAAACCGACTCCCAGCATCCAGGCGAAATACCACATATTGCGTTACTCCTATGTCGACACTAGTACGCC
>Ga0247812_10000149_pt1 | contig 85285 bp, 71 predicted proteins | sample UWRJL149409B1_FD_178011 | JGI IMG/M metagenome (GOLD analysis project Ga0247812, IMG submission 178011) | Plant litter microbial communities from Arlington Agricultural Research Station in Wisconsin, United States - UWRJ-L149-409B-1 | ecosystem: Environmental > Terrestrial > Plant litter >... | reverse complement strand
AAAAACTGGCTATTTGGTTTCCCGGAAGAATGATATTAGATTTGAATTAGCAGTCACGCCCAGGCAGGCTTCCGGCCCATGGGCCGGAAGCCTGCCTGGGCGTGACACAGTTTATTTTACAGACCCATAAAAAAACTATTGTTCCTCCTTAAAATAAACCTTGTAGAAGTTCATGGCCTTATCATCGTCAAAACCTTTTTCTATCAGTTTGTTATCGCCATGGATATAAATATGGAAATTCTTATCCAGTTTTAAAACGCTTTTATAAACCCTGGCCTGTTTTTTTACAGCGTTATCTGAAATCTCAAACGAGTCGGCAATTTTGGTGTCAAACTCTTCCTCGTACTGGTTTTTAAAGTTTTTAAATGAGGTGATAGCTTCCGGGTTGCTAATCACTTCTTCGCTGAACTCATCCAGGTCAAAAGTTTCCTTTTCTTTAAAATACTTCATCGAGCGGTTAAGCAGGTCTATCTTATCAGCCTTACTCATTTCAAACTCATCATCCAGCTTTTGGGTTACAAAGTTTTTGTAAATACCCAAGGTATTGCTGGTTTGGTTAAAGCTATCATTACGGATCTTCAATTGCAGAAATTCATCCTTCCAGTAAACAGCTGCGTCTTGTCCGCCAGTATTTTTATCAACTACCACTATTTTGTAGCCATTCTCTTTTTCGATATTAAAGATCAGCACGCCCTTATCCAGCTTGTTGATATTGATACCATCCTGCTCATAATCTACCGCAAAGCCGCCTTTATCCGGATAAACCTTCAGGTAAGTTTCCTTATTTTCCGATTTAAAAATGCCGATAGCATCCAGCGGGTTGCCTTCTATCTGTACTTTGTTAAAGTAAACCACATACAGCTCGCCGCCTTTGATATTGGGGTGAGTGGTAACTTTATATAAATGTTTAGCTATTTGTTCTGAGGCCTCATGAAACTTTTCTTTATCCTCAAACGCCTGTGTGGCAAAGTGATGTACCTCGTTAAGGCCAAGATCGCCGCTGCTATGCATCAGGTGGTAAACCTCGTTCACTTTCTCGAAGGGTTTTAAAAAATATTGCATCAGCAGGTTGGGGATAATATCGTCTTTCAACTCAAGCGGTTGTTCCGATAAGGCGTACATCTCACCCTGGGAAGAATTGCCCACATGATGAACGGAAATTGTATCCAGCGAAGCTTCAAAAAAAGTTACCATAGGCTGGCGAAATTAAGGCTTTTAGTTCACACTAAATTGCGACTTTTGTAGCCTGAATCAGAATTTGCAGGATTAACGAATTTACAGAATCCTGAAAATTTAAACATTCTGTAAATTCTGATTCAGACAACCGACTATGAACAAAGAAGAAACCATTGTAGCATTGGCTACGCCAAACGGAATTGGGGCGATAGGGGTTATCCGCCTTTCGGGCCCGGATGCTATTATTATCGCGCAAAAAGTTTGGAAGGGAAAGGATCTTACCAAACAGGCATCGCATACGCTACATTTCGGCCGCATAATAGATGGTGAACTGGAATTGGATGAGGTAGTAGCTTCGCTTTTTGTTGCGCCACGCTCATACACGCGTGAGAACGTGGTGGAGATCTCCTGTCATGGATCTAACTATATTATCGAGTCGATTATTAAACTGCTGATAAAGAATGGCGCCCGTGCTGCTAAGGCAGGTGAATTTACACTAAGGGCTTTTCTGAACGGACAACTCGACCTTTCGCAAGCAGAGGCCGTTGCCGATCTCATCGCCTCTAACTCCAAAGCATCGCAACAAATAGCCCTGCAGCAATTACGTGGTGGTTTCAGCAGTCAGTTAAAAACCCTGCGCGACCAGCTGGTGCAATTTGCATCACTAATAGAGCTGGAGCTCGATTTTGCCGAGGAAGACGTTGAGTTTGCCAACCGCGATCAGCTAAAGAAGCTTATCCACGAGATCACCAAAATAATCGGTACGCTTATCCAGTCGTTTGAGTTAGGTAACGCCATTAAAAATGGTGTGAATACAGTAATAGCTGGCAGGCCTAACGCCGGTAAATCAACCCTGCTGAATGCATTGCTGAACGAAGAACGCGCCATTGTAAGCCACATCCCCGGCACTACGCGCGATACGATAGAAGAAATACTGAACATTAAAGGCATTAATTTCCGTTTGATAGATACCGCCGGCATCCGCGAAGCAACTGATGCTATTGAGCAGATAGGAGTGCAGCGCACCATGGAAAAAATAAGCCAGAGCGCCCTGCTGCTATATGTTTTCGACGCCGAACAAATAACCGTTGACGAACTCAACAGCGACCTGCAAAGCCTGCAACGCCCCGGTGTAACTATGTTGGTAATAGCTAACAAGATAGACCTGTTAGCTAATGAAAATGAACGTGTACCCCCGGCTTTACCCGGCTTCCCTGATTTTATCCCGATCTCTGCCAAAGAGAAGCAACACATCGACGAACTAAAGCAACGCATCTATGCAGCCGCCATAAAAGAAAACCTCACCGGCCACGAAACCCTGGTAACCAATATCCGCCACCTGGAAGCACTGCAGAAAACCGAAGAAGCACTGATAAGGGTGCTTGACGGCATTGATGATGTAACATCTGATTTCCTGTCGATGGATATTAAACAAGCCCTACATTATCTTGGCGAAATTACCGGTGCCGTTACTACAGATGATTTGCTGGAGAATATTTTTAGTAAGTTCTGTATCGGCAAGTAGTCGGTGTAACTACTTGATAGTCAATAGTTACAGAGTGTGTAAGTAGCTATGTGAAGTAAAACGAATGCATCAGTGCTATCCCGTTACATGTTTACGGGTAATTCCCAACCGTTTCATTTTAGAATTTAGGGTGGTTGAGGGTACATCCAACAATTCTGCCGCGCCGCCTGGCCCGGAAATGCGCCCGTTACATTTTCTGAGGATGCTTAAGATATACTCCCGTTCATTGTCGTCTATTGTTTTTACCCTGGAATTTTCCTCCCTGGGGATTTCTGTTTCAACTTTTGCGGTTGGCAGCGTAATGCGTTCTATTACGTCGCCGCGGTTAAGTAACACGTTCCGTTCTATCAGGTGTTCCAACTCGCGTACGTTGCCGGGCCAGGAGTAGTATAACAGGTCATTTAAGGCCTGTGGCGATATACTCATCCCTGCTTTGCCTGCCCGTTCTGCATACTTTGCAACAAAATATTCTGCCAGTTCGGGGATGTCTTCTTTCCGTTCCCTTAGTGCCGGTAATACTATCGGGAAGATATTTAAGCGGTAATACAGATCGAGCCGAAATTTACCGGCTGCAACTTCCTTTTCCAAATTGCAGTTGGTAGCTGCAATTATCCTTACATCTACTTGGATGGTTTCTTTACCGCCAAGCCGTTCTATTTCCTTTTCCTGTAGTACACGCAGCAGTTTCGATTGTGCTTCTAATGGTAATTCACCAATTTCGTCTAAAAAAATGGTGCCCCCCGAGGCCTGTTCAAATTTGCCCGCCCTCCTTTCCACAGCACCGGTAAAGGCGCCTTTCTCGTGCCCGAATAATTCCGATTCGATAAGATGCGTGGGCAGGGCAGCACAATTAACCACAACTATCTGCTTTTTACTCCGTGCAGAGCGCGAATGAATAGATTTGGCAAACCGTTCTTTACCCGTGCCGCTTTCGCCAAGTATCAGTACAGACGTTTCCATTGGGGCAACAAGCGTAAGATGGTCAAGCGCGGTAAGTAAAAGGTGGCTGCTGCCTATCATACCATCAAAACCCGTTTGCAGCTTTTGCGGGGACAACATATTAGGTTTTAAAGCCGAAGCGCTTGCTTGGTTAGCTTTATTGCTCACCAGCAGGCCATCAATAGCTATAGAAAGCGGTTTTTGTAACTTGTTGATAAGCGCAAGGTGCCTGCTGCTGTAAATATTCTCTTTGCGGCTATAAAAAGTAAATGTAAAACCGGGCCTGCCTGTAACCGGCACATACATCACCAGGTTTGATTTCATTTGAAATGTTTTGGCTACAAACCTTTTGGCGGGATTGAATTTACAGCGCGTAGTAAAGTCATCATCATTATACACGGCAGAAAAGGTATCTTCTGCAGAGGGCTCTTGCAGCTTAAGCAGTTCGGCTTTTTTTAAGCCCGAAATATTCATCAGTTCTTCAAAACCAATTATCTGGTAATCATTAAAGCCGGTGCGTAAAAAGCTGATGCCATCATAGGGTAAGCTATCCAGGTTTTTCATGCCAACGGCCAGGTAATCAAAAGGTATATAGGGCTGCATGGTTTTGGCAATCTTTAAAAACTTTTGGTTCCATTCCGTTTGCTCTGCTAAAATATCCATTAATGCGCTCTGCAATAACTGTTCGTTGCTGCGTTTGGCAGCCATGTTTTGTTCGTGCAGGTATTGGGCAATTTCCAGGCTTACCAGCACATCTTTTTCGCGAAAGGGTTTCACCATAAAACCGTAGGGCTGGGTAGCCTTGGCTTCTTCCAGTATTTTTTGGTTAGAATTGGCAGACAGGTACACAAATGCAATTTGTTCATCTGCCAGTTGTTTGGCCAGGTCTATCCCGGTAAGCGATCCTTTTAAATGTATATCCAGCAACACCAGTTGAGGTTTTTGCCGGGCTATTATCTCCCTGGCTTCCTCAACAGAATCGGCAATGTCACAAACATCATAGCCGGCCTTTTCCAGCATAATAGAAAGGTCGTTGGCAACAATAAACTCGTCTTCTACAATTAGTATCTTTTTACTCATGATGATAAGGGCTGATGGTTTTTAACAGGTTTTAAAAGTTTCTCGTCAACAAAATTTATAATTATCATTAATCCGTCCTGGTTGTTAACGGTAAAAGTGCCACTCATTTGTTTGCTCAGGCCCCGCATTAAGCTCATGCCCAAAGTTTTGCTTTTAGATAGGTCTACAGGTTCTTTAAAGCCAACGCCGTTATCATGAATTTTTAATTCGTAACGGCCATCTGCGATTTCTGTTAACGTAATGCTGATTTTGCCTTCCCAATTTTGCGGAAATGCGTATTTAATGGAATTGGTAATAGCCTCGTTCAGAATCAGCCCAAGCGGTACAGATTTGGTTACATCCAGTTCAACAGGCGCTATATCTATATCAAATTTTATTCTTGATGAGATATCAAAGCTATCGCTTAAATACTTGATAAGATCGCTAACATAAGCCGGTACATTTACCAGCGCAAGGTTTTCTGATTGATAGAGTTTTTGGTGGATCATCGAGATAGACTGCATGCGGTGCTGGCTCTCGCGGATGGCGTTGTAGGCAACATCATCATTCAGGTAGGATGATTGTGTATTCAGCAGGCTGATCACTATCTGCAGGTTGTTTTTTACCCGGTGGTGGATCTCTTTCATCAGCCATTCTTTCTCTTCCAGCAGGTCATCTTTTTCTGCAATCAGGTTGGTTAAGGATCTGTTCTTGAGGTTAATTTCTGATTGCTGCACCTGTAGCTGGCGGTTTACACGTTGCTTAAGCAGGTAACGGTTATAGCTAAGGGCAAGCAGTAAGGCAAGTAATATAATGCCGGCAACGGTAAGCTTTTGTGTGGTTTCCTGTTGTTTTATATTGATGGCCTGTAGCTGCGCCTGTTTTTTTAATATGGCAATATTGCCTTCCTTCACTTTTAACTCCTGGTTTTTTTTCTCTGTTTGATACTGGATCTCCAACTGCGCTATCTGTTTGGCAGTTTTCCCATTAAACAGCAAATCTTTCAGTTTGGTAAACTTCCTGAAATTCTTCAGCTCATTCACCTTATTGCCTTCCATCGAATCTATCTGGAATTGTGTCCGGTACGCATTAATCAGGATATCATTATTAGATGTTTTTATACCCAAACCTTCATAAATGCCGGCATGTATCCGGGCTTTTTTATAATCCTTAACCGCCATAAAGTATAAGGCTAAAGTTTGCTGCATTAGCTCCAGGTTCTTATCACCGGGCTTCATTAATGATGTAAAACGTAATAAAGTATCAGCAAAGGGCTTGGCCTCTGCGGTTTGTTTCAGGGCCATCAGCATGTTTAAGTAACACACATTTATGAAGATCCTGTTTTCCACCTCAGCGGGGTGATACAGCTTATCCATCTGTTTCATAAGTACGTAGCCTTCCTTTGGCCTGTGCAGAATTTTGGATGTATTGGCAACATTATAAGCCAGCAGTATAATAGAATTAACATCCTTGTTTTTCTGCGCTATCTGCAACGATCTTTGAAAATAAATAAAAGATTGATGGTACTGCCTTAACGCATAATAAGTAACCCCCAGCCGGTTAAAAATAGTGCATAACATCATAGACGTATCGCCTGCAGCTTCAGCCGTGCGAACAGCCAGCAGCCCGTATTTTAGCGCTTCCTCATAGTTACCCAAGTGCGAGTTTACTGTCCCCAGCAAATCATACAAACCGGTCAGGTCTTTTTTACCGGTTGATTGATACAGTACAAGAGATTTCATTAACGTATATAAGGACTTTTGAAAATCCCCTTTTACCTGGTAAAAATCGCCAAGGATACTGAGTGTGGCAGCGGCTCTTTCTGTTGCGTGTGCCTTGGTAAACAAGGTTAACGCCTGTTCATAATAAGCTATTCGTTTATCAAAACCAATGCCATGGAAAAAGTTAAAATACTCCTCCAGTTTCAGGTAAGCTTCTGCAGCTTCCCTTACCTGGCCATTCTTTAGATATACAGCTATTGCGTTACGCACATTGGTGTTACACTGGCTGCTATCATTTTTTAAAGTAGAGGCTTTGGCAGCTGCCATATAAGCATCGCCAGCGTTTTTCTCTGCAGGTTGCGGCCCTTGTGAATATGCCGGTAAACAGAAGAACGACAGAATCGCAATTAACAGGGTGTAAATTATCTTATCCATTATTTCGTTACTTCCATAGGTTATAAGTTTCAAAACGCAAGCCTTAAATTTAAGTAATTGTTTATTAATGTTTTATGAAATTATTAACGACTGCTTTTACCCTATATCGCCATAAATGACGATATGCCGTCATTTGGCTTGTTGGATGCCTGATAAGCTTTTTTACTTCGCTTACCTTATCTCGCCAGTAAGATAACGAGATAAAGTAATTGGTTTCTGCTGCTGTAAATTAAGTAATTGATTTACAGTAATTTAATAAATTGGTATTGTCATTGGTTATAACGGTTCATATCAATTTTAATAACATGAACACGTTAAATAAACAGGCAAGTGAGGTAGCTGCTAAAACTATTGTATTTATAACAGGCGCTTTTGTAAGTGCCGATAGCTGGGAAAAATGGCAACCCTTTTTTGAATTTGAGGGCTACAATACCATTGCACCGCCATGGCCGCATAAAAAAGCAACAGCATGTACGTTAAGGCAGAGGCACCCCGATGTTGCCATTGCCAGCCAGCGCCTGGCCGACTTAACCAATTACTACGCTGATATAGTTAAGCAACTGCCGGAGAAACCTATTCTTATCGGCCATTCCCTGGGCGGGCTAATTGTACAATTGCTGGTGCAGCGCGGGCTTGCAGAGGCCGGTATAGCCATCCACTCGTTGCAACCGCAAGGCGTAATGACGTTTAAATTCTCCTTTTATAAGGCAGGCTGGGGGCCATTAGGATTTTTTACCTCTGCTAAAAAATCTTACCTCATGTCGTTTCGCGAATGGCAGTACGCATTCACCAACGGTATGGAGTACGAAGAACAGAAAGAGGTTTACTATAATCTGGCAACGCCCGAATCTAAACTGGTGGTTCGCGATGCCATTACCAGCGCTGCTAAGATAAATTTCAGCCTGCCGCATGTACCGCTTTTATTCCTGGCAGGGGGTAATGACAATTTTATCCCCGCATCGCTCAATTACTCCAACTTCAAAAAATACAGCCACGAAGACTCTATTACAGATTATAAGGAGTTTGAAAACGCGAATCACTTTGTACTGGGGCAGCCAGAGTGGGAAGAGAAAGCCGCATACATCTTAAACTGGATCAAAACTTTATAAAATCACAATCATATAAATATTATACAAATAATCACAATCATGAAAACAACATCAAACATTAAACACTTCGCATTAATTTGTTTCTTTGCTTTATTAACAACCATCAGCTTTGCAGCAACAGTTAAACCAGCAACACCGCCGGCCGGCTTTAAAAACCAGTACGCTACAGTAAACGGCGTTAAAATTCATTACGTAATAGGGGGCAAGGGCGAGCCTTTGTTGCTTGTACACGGCTTCGGCCAAAACTGGTACATGTGGGATCGCCTGCTGCCCGAACTTTCCAAACACTTTACAGTGATAGCCCCGGACTTACGTGGCGTAGGAGAATCTGCTAAACCAGCCGGCGGTTATGGCAAAAAAAATATGGCCGTGGATATGCACGAGCTGATGAAAAAGCTCGGTTATCAGCATATCAACTTAGCCGGCCACGATATTGGACTGATGGTAGCATATGCTTACGCAGCACAGTTTCCGACTGATGTAAAGAAGATAGCTTTAATGGATGCTTTGCTGCCGGGCATTGAGCCGGTTTGGAGCCAGGTTAAAGCGCAAGCCTGGTGGTTTGGTTTTTTTGCCCAGCCGCATTCAGGCGAACTGGTATCCGGCAAGGTAGGCGCTTTCTTTACCGATTTTTGGCCTACGGTAGGGTTTAAGAATAACTCTTTTACAGCAGCTGAAAAAGCCGAGTTTATCAGGGCGTATTCGGTACCGGGTGCTACAACAGGCGCGTTCCATTGGTTTGGCGAGTTTAATAACGATGCTAAGGACAACGTGGAGTTTGCCAAAACAAAACTTACCATGCCTTTGCTGGCCATGGGGTCAGATCATTTTGCCGGTGCATTCCTGGCAGCCCACTCAAAGTTAGTTGCTACAGATGTGCATGAAGCGATCATTAAAGATTCGGGCCACTGGGTGGTGCAGGAACAAACCGCGCAGGTGCAAAAAGCCTTGCTGGATTTCTTTTTAAAGTAACAAACAAAAAACTACGGGCAAACCTAAATGAGTTGCCCGTAGTTTTATATCAACAGCAGTATAATGATAACCTTATTGCTGCTAACAACAGATAATGCATTATCACATAAAATTATAAATATCAAGCAAAGCTTTAATAGAATATCCTCGGGCGCCTCTCGCAGTAAATTATCGGCGCAAATTCTTATGGTTTGGCTAATATTTTTTTGCGTTTATACTTGATGTAAGAAATACGAGAGGCTGAGTAAAACAAACCTGTTGATATTGAACGGGCCGCAAGTTGTTTTGTACTGTATAAACAGCAAGCAAAAAATACTCTTTTTGCGCCCCGCAAAATATGTTTAGCAGGTTATTTAGTGCCGTTGGGTACGGTTAGCTTTTTAAGTACTGTGCCATTACGGTCTATTGCCTGCATTAGTAGCTTATCCGGCGTTAACGAGAATGTTAAAAAACCTTGTATTGGGGCAAAAAAATCAACCGGGCCGCGCGGTTTCAGCTGCTCATTGGCTTCAGACCCTGCGCCGGATATAAAATGGTAGGTAAACTTACCCGGCGGGTGATAGTATTGCAAATGATGCTCGTGGCCGGATATGTAAACGTTTACTTTGTATTTTTCAAACAAGCCTTCAAGTGAATAGCGCATCTCCGGCTTGTTTAAAGCACGGTTGCCTGCTGTATAAAGCGGGTGGTGGCCTATCACAATCTTCCATTTGATGGTTGAACTGGTATCACTTAAAACCTTTTCCAGCCATTGCTTTTGTTTGGTGCTGTCTTGTTTAATAAGTTCCTCGCGATAATCGCTGTTGTAAGAGCCTGGCTCAAGCGGGTTGGTATCTATAAATACCAACAAAGCTTCGGCATTAGGGCCAACGCGCTGTTTCATTGAATAATAACGGGCAGGCATGTTCCACCGGCCGCTTATTTGCGAGTAATCAACCTCGGCCTGCGGGTTTTGGTGATAATCGTGGTTACCCAGCACCACATACCACGGGCGGTGCAGCGGATACTGGTAAAACACATTCTCGAACGACAGGTTCCACAGCGGATCGTGCACGCTGGCAACCCCATCCGGGTAAATATTATCGCCTGTAGATACGATGAACGAGGCATTAATGCCTGTTACCGCTTTGGCCAGCGTAGCCGCCATATCTTTCTGAAAGTATTCGCCGCCACGGCCAAAATCACCCACTACGGCAAACTCCAGCGCCCCGTCGATAGATTCCTGCCCTTTAATAAAACCACCACGGTAGCCTTTAATATATTCGGCCTGGTAATCTTTAGTTTGGGCAAAAACTGCTGCTGTGAGCAGTTGCGCCAGCAGTAAAAAAGTATGTTTAATTTTCATATCCCTGTTAAAATAAGCAAGGCCCGGCGCAAGCCGGGCTCTTGCCCTGGTTGAAATTATAGATAACTAGTACCCCTGGTTTTGAACCAGGTTAGGATTTAATGACCGTTCGCTGGTTGGCACCGGGTAAATGCGCCTAAAGGTTTCGGTATTGGTTTTAAAACCCCAGGTGCTTTCAAACTTACCAAAACGTATCAGGTCGTTACGTCTCCAGCCTTCCCATGCAAATTCGCGGGCGCGCTCGTCAAGCAGTTGGTCAAGTGTTATACCTACAGCAATAGGCGCTTTGGCACGGCTACGAATCTTGTTTACCAAAACGTCGGCGGTTTGCAGTTCGCCGTTAACTGTTGTAGGGGCGGCGCCGCGTAAAATGGCTTCAGCCTTCATCATCATTACATCGGCAAGCCTTAATACCGGCATATCATTACCCTGGTAACGGGTGCTTGGGTTTGAGTTTTTATCCGGATAGAATTTAATAGAGCGTACACCTTTTGCCTTGCCTAATTCATCGTTACCCACATCCATGGTGGCCGGTTTCACAAGCGGCATATCTGGGGTAAAATCAAGCTGGTAATCAATCGCAGCAGAACCATCAGCACCTGTGTATGATGCATCAACGCCCTTTTTGGTAGATTTGATAATGATGGGCGCACCGTTGTTTTCGTATTGCTTACCTGCCAGCCACTGCACGTTGCGGGCATCGTTTGTTAAGTTAAATTTTTGATAAAAATCTTTAATGGTGCTCAGTGCAATACTCGGCCTAAAAGGTATTGCGTATTTGGTTTGTACTGCAGTGTGTAAACCAAAACGGGTAAAATGGTTACCCTCGGCTACGTTAGGATCAAATGGAACGGCAAATATAGTTTCTTTTATTTGCGGGCCATTTTCCGGCGCAAATATGGTCATGTAATCTGCATCTAATGAATAGATGGACTTGGCCCTATCCAGAACACTATCAGCCATGGCTACGGTTTCGGTATATTTTGCTGTGCCTGTATAATACTGTGCATTGAGGTACAATTTTTCGAGCAAGGTAAAAGCCATCCATTTTGTTGGCCTGCCATAAGTAATTGCACCGGCCGATGCACTAAGGTTTGGTATGGATTCTTTCAACTCTTTTTCAATAAAAGCAAATACCTCTGCCCTTGGTGCAGTTGCAGGCTGGCCCACTACCGGGAAGGTAGATATGATAGGAACGTTACCGTACAGATCCATCATAAAAAAGTAGTAAAGGGCACGCATAGTACGCATTTCTGCAATAGTTGTTTTAGCCGTGGCGTTGCCCGAGTTTGCCTCAAACAGGCTTATTAAACGGTTGCAGCTATTGATGCCGCCAAAACCCCATTCCCAGTTAGATTTTACGTTGGGATGATCGGGCCCCCAGGTATGCATGTGCAGAAAGCGGTATTGGCCGCCATCGTCATAGTTACCGTCGCGTGCCGGGATAATGGCTTCATCTGTAGATAATTCCTGCATGCGCCAGTAATCAACCGCGTAAATAGATCGCAGCTGGGTATAAACCGGCCCGGTTGCAGCTATATAACTTTCGGGGTTGTTGGGAAAATTATCTGGTGTAAGTTCCGATTCTACATTTACATTAAGTTTTGTACAGCCTGCTGCCACAATTGCCAGTACTGCTGCTATAAAAGATATTTTTTTCATGGTTAATTACAGATTAAAAGGTAACACTTAAGCCCAGCAAGTATGAGCGTGTTTTTGGATAGAAGTTATTGTTATCGATACCCGGGGTTAGGCCGCCCATGTTCATTTCGGGGTCTACACCTCGGTACTTGGTAATAATAAACAGGTTATTGCCGGTAGCATAAACTCTAAGGCTGTTAATTACTTTGTTTTTTACCGGGATGGTGTAACCTAAAGTAGCGTTATCTAAACGCAGGTACGAGCCGCTTTCCAGGTAACGGTCGGTAAGTAAATAAGCGTTGTTATCTGCTGCCGATTCGCCCAGGGTAAACCTTGGTATGTTTACGTTGGTTGCATCCTGCGGGCTGTTTAAGTTGGCCAGCGTAGCATTTAAAATTTTGTTGCCGTAAACACCGCGTACAAAAAAGCTCATGTCGAAATTTTTGTAGGTGAATGTGTTAACCCAGCCGTAAAGTAATTTAGGCTGTGCATTACCGGCTATAACAAAATCCTGCGAGGTTGGCGCTGTAGTTAAGCTACCGTCGGCCTTAACAACCTGGGTTACGCCGGCTTCATTTTTACCGCCATATTTCCAGATATTGAAGGTGCCCAGCGGATAACCTTCCTGTACAATTTGCGATGAGTTGGCTGATTGCCCTTTACCACCCAAATATGCGGTGTATTGGTATGGTAACGAGAACAGGCTGTTTGAAAGCGATTCAACCGTGTTTTTATTGTGTGAAAAGTTTAAGGTGCTGGTCCATTTAAACTGCCCTTTAAAAGGCCTTGCCGTTAATATAACCTCCACACCCTTGTTGCGTATCTTACCGGCGTTGGCAGTAAGTGTAGGCACAAAGTACTGGGTGGTGGATACCCCGTAATCATAGATCAGATCTGATGTTTTTTTATCGTAAACATCTACCGAACCGCTAAGCAGGTTGTTAAACAAGGTGAAATCGATACCAATATTGGCTACGTTTGTACGTTCCCATTTCAAATCGGGGTTAGGGTTTTGGTATGGGCCAATGGAGTTGATGTAGTTACCGTTGTAATAAAATTTAGCGGTAGTAGAAGTGCGGTAAAGCAATAGGCGGGTAAAGGCGTTAAAACCCTGGCTGTTGCCCGAGCTGCCATAGCCTGCGCGAAGCTTAAGATCGTTTATAAAACGTACATCTTTCATGAAATCTTCTTCGCTAATGTTCCATCCGGCAGAAACCGCAGGGAAGGTACCCCATTGGTTATTTAAACCAAATGCCGATGAACCGTCGCGGCGTACTGTTGCCTGGAACAGGTATTTATGGTTGTACTGATATTGCGCCCTGCCATAAAAAGATATCAGCCTGAGGGTTGATATAGGAGGCAACTGATCATACGCCACAACTGAGCCGGCCGGGGCGTTGCCCAAACCAAGATTGTTGTAAGTTAAAGCATCGGTAACAAAATTCCTGTTTGATGTGCCAAAACCATCGTTAAGGCGATCTTCCTGCCAGGAGTAGCCTGCAAGTAATTTTATATCGTGTTTACCCAAGGCCTTATCATAGTTAAAAAAGGTTTCCAGTATCTTTTTGGTGTTTGCAAACGTGTTTCTTAATGCATAACCATTGTAGCCCTGTGCAAGGCCCGAGAACCTGTTATAATAAGTGTTATTGTTGGTTTGCTCGTCCTGGTATGATAAGCTTAAAGTGTACTTTAAGCCCGGCAACAGTTTAGCCTCGGCCAAAGCGTTACCTAAAAAGGTTTTTACCTTTTTATCCATAATGTTGTTATCAATTAATGATACCGGGTTTAAGTAATTACGTGTACGGCTAAAGTTTTCGGTATAGCTTCCGTCGGGCTGTTTAATACTTACCGTTGGCAGGTAAGTTAACATGTTCAGGTAAACCAAATCTGATATATTGCTGCTTGATGTGATGCTGTTTACAGCCGAAAGGTTTAGGCGCAGTTTGTCTTCAAAATATTTCTGATCAACATTTGCGCGCAGTATCATGCGCTCAAGGCCGGTTGTTTTAATAATGCCCTCGTTTTTAAAGTAGTTTACGCTTGCACTATAAGCAGTTTTACCGGAGTTGCCGGACAGTGACAGGTTATGATTTTGAGATATTGCTGTTTGCTGCAGCTCTTTCTGCCAGTCGGTATTAGCGTCGTTATCGTCAGACGGGTTTAAGCTGCGGTTGTTTTGAGCCAGGTATCCCCTCAATTCATCTCCGGTTAAAACATCAATCTGGTTTGATACCTTTTCCGCTGCACCATATACGCTGTAGCTGAGCCTTGACTGGCCTGCCTTTGCCCTGCGGGTAGTAACCATAATTACACCATTAGCAGCCCTTGAACCGTATATAGCTGTCGACGATGCATCTTTCAGTACATCTATCGATGCAATATCGTCAGGAGCTATCAGGTCTATAGACGCGCCCGGTACGCCATCAATAACATAAAACGGCTCTTGTGCACCGCTGCGCAAAGTAGAAGGGCCTCTTAATATTACCGTACCTACATCATTAGGGTTGCCACTGCGGGTAATATTTAAACCGGCTACCTTACCTTGTAATAGCTGCGCAGGAGTGCTAACTACGCCCCGGTTAAAATCTTCCTGGCTTAATGACGATACCGCACCTGTAAGATCGGCCTTGCGGGTGGTGCCGTAACCGGTTACTACTACCTGCGATAGCGATGTTGAACTTTCGCTAAGTGATACCGACAATGAAATTTTATTACCTGCCGACGCCTGGTAGCCGTTTAACGTTTTGGCAATGTAACCAATGTAGGTAAATGTAAAACTGTAAGTGCCGCCTGCCTGCAGGTTGCCAATGTTAAATACACCGTTTACATCGGTAATAGTGTTAATTGATTTGCCCGTAGTTGCATTTTGGGCCTTTACGGTAACGCCGGCCATGGGTAAGCCAAGCGTATCCTTTACAATACCTGTTGCCGATGGCGCAGTTTGTGCCCGTGCTGCCGTTACACACAGCATAATGCCGCAGATAGCTATTGCTACCTGCAGGCATCTTAATAAATGATTTTTGTAAATTTTAAACATAGTGAGGGTGGAGTTTTAAATAAGCCAACATTTAGGGTTTTGTGATAGTGTAGGTACTATCTGTTAAAGTATACTTGAGGTTGTTTAATGATATGATAGTATTAAGCACATTACTTATCGAATCGCGGCTGGTGTTAAATTCGCCTGTGAAGTAATATTTTTTAAGGTTAGGTTTTGCTACAATGCGCACGCCGTATACCTCCTGCAGTTTGTGCATAACCGCGGGCAGTTGCTGGTTTATAAATTTTACGTTATCGCCGCTTATCTTAGTTGTGCCCTCAATAAGAGGAGGGGTTGCAGGAGTACTGAATGTTGACACCTTTACCATTTGCTTATCTTCTTCAAACACAAGTTCTTTACCGGGCAACAATAAAATATTGGTGGGGTTGGCATTATTGTGTTGCCAAACTTTAACCTTGCCGCTTAATAACCTAACGCGTATAGTTTTACTGCCCGGCCATGCCGCAACAGTAAATACTGTACCCAGTGCAGTAGTAGCAAGCGGCCCGCCGTAAACGGTAAAAGGGCGCAACTTATCTTTAGCTACAAAAAACTTTGCTTTACCTGTAAGGTAAATGTTGCGTTGCTGCCTTTTAAAGGGTAACTGATATTTAATAGTAGATTTTGGTGCAAGTGCCACGGTTGAGCCATCATCCAGCAGAATGTTTTGGGCATAGGTTTTATTATTAACATCACTCTTCCAGTTAATTTGCTCCTGATTAGCTACAGCCTTTGCAGTATTGGGCTTGGGTGTGGTGGTATCAAAAAACAGAAGGTACCCTACAAAAAGGCAAAATACGGCCGCAACGCCAGCCAGTAAGCGGTTACGCATTTTTACAATTTTTGCTAAAGGGGCATCATCTACATGGCTTAAGATCTTACTTAGCATACGGGTAGTACGCTCTTCCTGCAGCTGGCTATACTGCGTAAAATTTTTCCATTCCTCTTCCTGCAGATACTTTTCAAGTTCGCCCGGATTTTCATTAAAAAAACGGTAAACCTGTTCCGCCTCAGCATCGGTGCACTGGCGATTAAAAAATTTACTAATAAGTTCTGCTGTAGGCTGCATATACCTACAATACGGCTATGTATTAAGCAGCACCCAACACTTAATAATTATTTAACACAGCCTCAAGAAAAGATAAAAAAGAAATAGTTGCAATAGTTGATTTGCGTAGTTGCTTTATGGCTAAATTGATGTGGTTTTCAACAGTTTTGCAGGAAATTGAAAGCATTTCGGCAATTTCTGCATTAGATAAATGGTTAAAACGGCTAAGCTTAAAAACCATTTTACGCATTGGTGGTAAAAATTCTATAGCCTTATTAACCTGGGTTAAGGTATCGCGGTCGGCAATCCTATCGGTGTAATCATCAGCTATTGTTTTTTCCAGCTGGTTAATATAGTTGTTTCTCACCGCATCTTTACGTAGTTGATCTATGAGGATTGTACGCGCAATCCTAAACAATTGCACATCAAGCCCAAAATGCTCGGAAATGTTTAAGCGATTATTCCAGAGTTTTATAAATGTAAGCTGAACAACCTCCTCGGCAATGTAAGACGATGACGTTTTGCTTACCAGGTAAGCATACAATTTAGGATAGTATTGGTAGTATACCATTTTAAAGGTTGCTAAACAGCCTTCCTTAATGGCAATAAGATTTTCCATACCCGGCAAAGATTCATCTCTTTTGTTACTTTACCTTTGCATATGCGTTAGCTAATTGTTAAATATGAATTAACTAACAGATATGGTGGCAAAGCTGGGGGGCAAAATAGTGAAATTTGAGTGAATAGTTCAAAATTTAAAAAGTAGTATATCTGTTTTACAGTGTTTTATATGGATGGTTGAAATTGATAATGCCTGTATCTATCTTAATCAAGCCAGTGAAATTTTCTCTCTTATACAAAAGAGGCTTGCAACATGCAACCCTCTTTTGTATAAGGAGGGATTCCAATCGAACACCTGACCTTTTTGTAGACTTTAACTTTAAACCAGATTTTAGGCCTAATCAAATTTTATTAACTTAATTATGTTATTACCCTAAATTCAATCTTACGGACGAATAGCTGGCTTAACTTTATGAATAGGACCTTGTACCATGCAAGGGGCGCTTTTTCTTCAGCTAAATTTATCCGTTATAATTTGGGTCAAATTCCACAATCCATTCAATACCATATTTATCTCTAAACATTCCGGCGTAGGTGCCCCAGGGGCTGTCGCCAATTGGTCCTTCAACGTCTCCGCCGGCAGATAGCCCGTTAAATATTTTGTCGGCTTCTTCGCGGCTTTCGGCACTAACAGATATTTTAGACCGGTTTTCATTTTCGTTTACACGCCCCATAAATTCGGGCACATCGTTGGCTATTAATACGTTGTTTTTACCGATAGGCAAAGCAATATGCATTAGCTTATTTGCTTCACTGTCAGGTACCTGAAACTCGTCGCTCGCCAGGTCCTTAAAACGGACGATCTTTGTGAACTCCCCGCCAAAAACTGATTTGTAAAAGGTGAATGCTTCTTCGGCATTGCCATTAAAGTTGATCCATGGATTAATTGCTCTCATAATTTTTATTTTTTAGTTTTAATTTTTTCTGCTCATGCTATTCAATATTCCCGTTGTCAATATGCTTAACAACTTCCTTCTTATTGCCTTTGTGATAAGGCTGTCAACAGGTTTTCTAAATTGCTCATTGCCATCTTAAATCCTATGGTGAAACCCATTTCAATCATCTTCTCCATGCGGGCAAGAGATTCGTTATAAATAGTAATATTTACTTTTGTCTTTCCGTCTTGTTCGCTAAAAGTATAATTCCAATCAGAACCAGGCAATTCGGGGTTTTCATTTTTGTCTGCAAACGAATTATACATTTTAAAATTTGTTTTCGGAGTAATGGATATGTATTGCTGAATTGACCAACGCTCTTGTCCGTCGGGGCTTATCATCGCATAAAACCTCTGCCCGCCAACTTTAAAATCCATATACTTGGTTTTGGCACGCATTGGTGCAGGTGCTCCCCATTGGTCCAGTAGTTCTGGTTTAGTAAAAGCATCCCATACTAAAGATTGCCCGGCGTTAAACTCCCTGGTTATATAAACCGTTTTCGCTGCTTTGTCAACGTTAAAATCAAATAGCAAATCGTTGTTCATTATTTCTGTTCTTTAATTGTTATTAATAATTGGTCAAGTTGGTTAAATTGAGTTTCCCAGTTCTGCCTGAATTGGGCTAACCAATGGTCAAACTCCTGCATTCTTTTCGCATTAAAGTGATAATAAATCTCCCTGCCGCTCTGTTCAGCCCTAATCAACTCGCATTCATTTAATACTTTAATATGTTTCGACACCGCTTGCCGGGTCATATCAAATTTTTCGGCCATTGCATTTGGCGTTAATGCCTGTATAGCAATTAATGTTAAAATAGCCCTGCGTGTTGGGTCAGCTATGGCTTGAAATATATCTTGTTTCATTTCTTGATTATTAATTGCGCAACCCTGTGGTTGCAAATATATATGCAACTTTTGAGTTGCGCAAGTGTATTTGCATTTTTTTTTAGTTATTAAAGCGGGTTGCCTGGTGGTAATTGTGATATTATTTACATAAATAACCAAACCGTAGCTTACTTACGTGAAGAACGAATTATTTCTGTACAGAAGATAGTTGAAAAAGAAATAGCCTGCTAAGAAGAATGTTAGCAGGCTATTGTATAATTTAGCGGGGCCGGGAGGGGAACAAAGATGGTTTTCTTAGGCTTTATAAATCCATATTTTGTATATCTATTACAGCCCCGGCAAAGTAAAACCAAAGGTAGAGCCTTCGCCTAACCTACTTTTAACCCACACTTTACCGCAGTGTCCTTCAATTATCTCCTTGGAAAGAAATAGGCCTAAACCAAAGCCTTTGGCCCTTATGGTATTTTGATCGTGCAGGCGACTGTAACGATTAAACAACAGTTTCTGGTCTTCTGCACCAATGCCTGTGCCCTTATCAGTTACGGCAACTTTTACCTGCTTGCAAATTTGTTTGCAGCTTACGTTAATAGCGCCATCTGCAGGCGAGTATTTTACAGCATTAGTAAGATAATTGGTAAGCACCTGTATAATTTTATCTTTATCTGCTTCTATAATAACCGTTTTGTTCAGCTCTATTTTAAAAAGCCTGTCGGGATACATAAAAGCCATTTCAGATACAAGATCTTCTACAACCTTGCTCAGGTTAAACCGGGTGGCATGTACTATCACACGGGTAACCTCCAAGTGCGATAAGGTTAAAAAATTATCTATCATATTGGCCATGCGTACGGTCTGGTAATCTGCTTTCATCATCCTGTCGGCAAGGCTATGGTTGTTTGCTGCTTTGGCTACATGCCGGGCATTTTGTATATATAACTTTACGGTACTTAAGGGTGTCCTTAATTCGTGGTTCAAAAACGCCATCAAGTCCATTTTGCGCATCTCTTCATTTTTTGATGCCGAAACATCTGCAACTGTGCCCATCATGTTTAAGGCTATGCCATTGCTATAAAACACATTGCCGGTGATTTTTAACCAGGCTACGGTATTAGTTACGTTTACTTTTATCACTTCTTCTGCCCGGCTGTGATTGCGGCAGGCGGCTTTTAATATCTTCAAAATATGGCAGGCATTTAAATTAACCAGCCTGCGTATAGCCGTAGTTAAGGTTATCGGTACACCTGCTTTAAAACCCAAAAACTTCATGGTCACAGGGCATAAGCTTAATTGATGCGTGTGGAAGTTAAATTTCCAGCTACCCAGGCCATTGGCTGCCATTATCTGACTAAGGTCGGCATCTGTAAATGTTTTACCTGCTACACCGGTAGCATCAAAGTTACCTCCTCCGGATAAACCGTTTAATTGGGCTGTGGCATAAATGCTGTCGGGTAATTTAACTATTTGCATGGCGATGTAGTTTTAATTGCGTGTCGGTTTGTTTTTGTTTGATGATATAAAACTACAGCCCGTACCCTTACCACATGTTAAATATTCGATGAATGGGCAATTAGTGTCGTTAAATGCCAATGCATCTAATAATTCGCCTTTAAGAAGATTTTGCCCCTATATATTATAGCGCATCTTACTCATCAATAAAGCATCAGTACCCATGCCGCCTGTTGCCAATCACAGCCCAACAATTCATTCCACGGTTTCAACGATAGTATTTCCCCGTTCAACGATTATCGCATAGCACTTTTTGATGTACACCCTAATTTTAGGTTATCAAACAAAAACAACACTATTAATTATTAAAACACCAAGCTTATGAAAACGCTAACATTGCCCCCTCACCCAACATTTACACATACCAAAAACAACCACTACAGCAAACAGCCAATTGCAAAAACTGTGGCTGTTGTAGAACAAGAAAAACCATCGGCAGCAAAAGCGGCTAAAACATGGTTCAATGCTGATGCCCCCGAAAACCTTACCGTAAAAGAGGCTATCATTCGCGCCGCTTTTGTTATTACAATGCCTATGCTGTCGGCTATCGATTGGTCTTACGGCACACATACCCTCATCTTTATTATCCCGGTAATATTTTACCTGGAAGTAACCGCCTTTACACTTAGCTGCCCTATTAAAGCGTTGTTCAGCAATTACAGCCATTCTACTAAATACGAATAATAAAAAGGTTATGAAAATTGCAATAATAGGCGGGTCGGTAGGTGGCTTAATAGCCGGTATCGCCCTTAAAAAAGATGGGCACGAGGTTAATATCTACGAGCGTTCGCCATCAGAAATGCAGGGCCGTGGTGCGGGTTTGGTTGTACAGCCCAACCTGATGAATTACATGACAGCTACAGGCATTACCAGCCAGCAGCTATTTGGTGTACCCGCCCTGCAAAGGCAGATACTTAACGACCAGGGTTATGTTACCTACCGTTATGAGAACGATGCCTCATTTACTTCCTGGAATTACCTTTGGAAACAATTAAAGCAATATTTCCCGGCAGGGCAATATCACTATAACCATAAATTAATAGCCGTAAAACAAACCGGCGATATAGTGGCAGGTACTTTTGCTGATGGCCAAACCGTCACAGCTGATTTGCTGATAGGTGCCGATGGTTACAGCTCGGTAGTAAGGGAACATATTTACCCGGGCATAGAACCTGTTTATGCGGGATATGTGGCCTGCCGCGGGCTGATACCCGAAACCGAACTAACCGATGATGAGGTTGATTTTTTCTCTAATAAGTTTACGCTGTACCCATACAATAACTCGCATTTATTAGCTTACCTGGTACCCGGCAACAACGGCGAATTGAACAAAGGCAACAGGCAATTAAACTGGGTTTGGTATTTAAATAAAACTAACGAGCAATATAAAAACCTGATGACGGATAAGGATGGCCGTTTTCGTCAGTTTAGCATACCCGCTACTTTTATGAGCCAGGTAAATGTAACCGACCTGCGCACACGTGCAAAAAAAGAGCTGCCGCAGATCTTAGCAGACAGGGTTTTGCAAACTACCCACCCCTTTGTACAGGCCATTGTAGATATGGAAGTACCCAAAATGTATAAAGGCCGGATAGCTATTTTGGGTGATGCCGCTGCCGTGGTAAGGCCGCACACCGCATCGGGCACGGCTAAGGCTTACGAAGATGCTGTTACATTGGCCTATGTGCTATCAAAATATAAGAACACAGACCAGGCTTTACAAGCCTGGAACGATGCCGAATTAGTTTACGCCGCCGATTTGATTGCTTATGGCCGCAAATTGGCCAAAGGCAGTGGCCTGGGCACCGGTTATCAGCATTAAAATATTATCATACATTAAAAAACACTCCCAAAACCCATCATTATGTCAACAATAAATTTATTCTCCCCTATCCAGATCAGGGGAATGGAACTCAAAAACAGGATAGTTGTATCGCCCATGCAGCAGTTTAGTGCTGTAAACGGCAAGGTAGGCCACTGGCACATGGTACATTTAGGCAGCCGCGCCGTAGGTGGTGCGGGCCTCATCATTACCGAAAGCCTGGCCGTTAACCGCGAAGGCCGAAGCACCCATTATGATGCCGGCTTATGGAGTGATGCACAAATTGCCGGATGGCGAACCATTAATAAATTTATACATGAACAGGGCGCTAAAACGGCAGCACAAATTGCCCATTTTGGCAGCAAGGGCAGCCGCTCGCACCCTAACGATGGATTACAGTACCTAACGCCCGAGAATGGTGGCTGGGTAACCAAAAGCTCATCGGCTATCGCGCCATTTAATAACATGAGCCTGCCCAAAGAGCTCTCTTTAAATGATATCATTAAAATAAGAAAAGATTTTACCGCTGCAGCAACAAGGGCTGTTTTAGCCGGGTTTGATGCCATTGAGCTGCATGCCGGGCATGGTTACCTTTTTCACCAGTTTTACTCTAATATTATTAACCACCGTACCGATAAATATGGCGGCAGCTTTGAGAACCGCATCCGCCTGCTGGTAGAAACCGTGGAAGAAGTAAGGGCCATTATCCCCAAAACGATGCCTTTACTGGTGCGCATCTCTGCCGTTGATTACCTGGACGGCGATGACAGGGCCTGGAAAATGGAGGACAGCCTGGTGCTGGCCGGCATATTAAAACAAATTGGCGTTGATGTAGTGACTGCATCTGCAGGTGGTTTTGTATTCCTGGACAAATCAAGAGTGTTCCCTTCTTACCAGGTGCCGTTCGCGCAAAAAATAAAGGCCGAAACAGGCATCATTACCGGCGCTGTTGGCGCTATAACCGAACCTGTACAAGCCGACGAGATCATCAGATCCGGCAAGGCCGATCTGGCCGTTATAGCCCGCGAATTTTTAAGAGAGCCGTACTTTGCACTGCACGCGGCAAAAACCCTTGGGCAGCAAGTGGAGGTCCCTTTTCAATATAAAAGAGCATTCTGATATTTTAAACACAAACCTTTAACATTAAAAAAGCCGATGGAAAATCAAGCCTGTAAACACCTCAGATCATTTAAACTCATAAAACCCGATAAATACTTTTGCGAGGAATGCGTTAAAACCGGTAGCAGCTGGTTGCACCTGCGCTGCTGCCAAACCTGTGGCGCTGTTTTGTGCTGCGACTCATCGCCCAACCAACACGCATCTAAACATGCGGCACATACACACCACCCCGTTGTAATATCTGCCGAACCCGGCGAGTACTGGGCATATTGTTACCCTGATGATATGATGACAGATATCAAATCTTTTTAATTAACCAACAAGGGCCGCATCAATTATGTGGCCCTTGTTGGTTATGGGGTGCTGATCAATTGTTTGTGAGTGTAAGATAAAAGTCTTTCGCTTCCTGCACAGCAATAAGGCAAATTGCTTTTACCGCATCCAGCACGGGCATCAATCTGTCGTTTATTTCCTGGGTATGCTCTAAGTTATCTAAATGGGTTTCTAATTGAGGCAACAGGCCCATAATAGCTACGCTTGTTTTCATGTTATGGGCTATGCGGCTTAGTTGTGCAGCATCACGTTTTTCAAAAGCATCCATCAGCCCGGCAATATCCTGCGGTATAGAAACAATAAATTGTTCGGTAACTATACGCTCGTAAGCTACGTTGCCCTTGCTGATATCCTTCATGTAAGTCAGATCTATCAGTTTACGCTCCGTTTCGGCTAAGCCGGGGATTGTATTAGGCGGTTTAGTGTTGGTTTTTGGCCCGACAAACCTGCCTATCATCTCAAAAAGCAGGTCCTCATTAATGGGTTTAGACAGATACTCATTCATTCCGTGGCTCAGGCATTTTTCGCGTTCGCCGGCCATGGCATGTGCGGTCATGGCAATAATAGGGATGTCCATTTTCAGCTCATCCCTTATATGGTGGGTTGCTGTATAGCCATCCATTTGCGGCATTTGTATATCCATCAGCACAATATCAAAGGCAGCGGCTTTTAATTCGTTAATAGCCTCTACACCGTTAGATACGATGGAGAACGATGCGCCCCACTGCATCAGCACGTGCTTCATCAGGCTTTGGTTCATTACGTTATCATCCACCACCAATATTTTAAGGGATGGGGTAACTATGCTTTTTAATGCGTCGGTATTTAAATGCTGGTTGTGAGTTATCTGTTCGTCGGCTACCGTGTAAGGTATTATAAATACAAACTCCGTTCCCTTGCCCGGCTCGCTGCTTACTTCTATGGTGCCGTTTTGTAACTGTATCAATGTTTTCACAATAGAAAGCCCCAAGCCTGTACCGCCATAATTACGGGTGATAGAATCTTCGGCCTGGTTAAAGCGCTCAAATATCCGTTCCAGTTTTTCTTCGCTGATGCCAATACCGGTATCTTTTACGCGTACGCCGAGGTTAATAATTCCGTTAGATACAGATTGCTTAAAAAAACCTACCTCTATAGCACCTTTATCACTAAATTTTAAAGCATTACCAATCAGGTTAACCAGTATCTGGGTTAAGCGGGTAGCATCACCAATCAGGGTATCGGGTACATCGTCAGCTACAGTGCTTTTTAAGGTAAGGCCTTTCTCACGCACTTTTTCTTTAAACAGGGTTTCTATAGAATGTGTAAGCCCGCGCACGCTGAACGGGGCCGAAACTATCCGCATCATTCCCGCCTCTATTTTGGATAGATCCAGGATGTCGTTGATAATGGCCATCAGGTTTTCGCCGGCTTTTTCAATAGCATCAATAAACTCTGCCGACCCGGAATTTCCCTTGCGGCGTTTCAGCAGATTGGTAAAACCCAGTATAGCGTTTAACGGCGTGCGTATCTCGTGGCTCATGTTAGCCAAAAAGTTCTCTTTTATCTGCAGCGCTTCGCGCGATGTACGTTCGGAGGCATCCAGTTTAACAATAAGGGTATTTTGCTGATTGAACTGGCTGTATATAAACCAGCATAATGCCGCACCGCTTACAAACATAAAGGCAATTAATATATTGCCGTATAGCCGTGCCTTTTTGCTGCCGTTAATAACACTTTGGCTAAGCTGCACCATTTTTTGCTGGCGGCTTTTATAAATGGTTTGTGTTACACCGGTAATTTCATCAGATATTTTGCGCGCACCGGGGTTGGCAATAAACGTAGTATCGTTCATGTTACCTACCCTAAAGTAGCGTTTCATCAAACTGTTTTTTATCCTGATCTTATCTGCAGATAGTTCGCTTAACCTTTTCAGGTGCTGGCGGGTAACCTGTTCGGTATCATCGGTATCCATAGAATCCAGGTAGGCCATTACGGCGGCTATCTTGTTATCTACCCCTTCCAGGTGCGATGTATCATCAGTAGCAATGGCAGCACGGATGCGGCTTTCTACCCCCAGTATATCGCGGTCAATTTCGCGCAGGTGGTTGCTTGCCCTAAGCTCCTTAAGTAATTTTTTATTGCCGGATAACATGGTATTCATGTTATCCGAAAAGTTGTACTGTATAACTAATAACAGTGCGGTAGCCGTTAAAAAGGCAGCCAGAATAAAATAACCAAAACGTTTATTTGCCATTATCCGGGGTTCTGTAAGCATTGAACAATCGATAAAAGTGGGTAAAAGGCGTTAAATACAGGTTATTATTCGTTCAAGAGGCAATAGCAGTGGTTAAAAGGGCAAAAAGTAGCGTTGGTTAAAAAACGTTCATGCGGCTGTTGAGCGCTTTACGGTAGGCATCGGCAACCGGCAAAAACTGCCCGTTTATAACTAAGCCGCCATCCTGTAGAGTATCTATCTTATCCAGCGCAATAATATAAGAGCGGTGCACCCTTATAAAATTAGCAGCGGGCAGTTTCTCTTCTGCGGCTTTTAATGTGCCATGTATGGCGTAGGTTTTGGCCGGTGTATAAAATTTAACGTAGTCGCCCATGGCCTCGGCATAAAATATCTCGCTGAATTTTATGCGGCGGGTGATGTTAGAATCCCGCACGAATATAAATTCGTCGTTCTTTACCTGTACCACCTCTTTTTTGCTTTCTATGATCTCGCGGGCTTTGCCCAGCGCCTGTAAAAAGCGGCCCGGAGTTACGGGCTTTATCAGGTAATCGGCCACGTTTAATTCAAAGGCCTCAACAGCGTATTCTTTTTTAGATGTGGTAAAGATAACCACGGTGCCGCGGTCGCGCAGGTTATGGGTAAGTTCCAGGCCTGTCATCTCCGGCATTTCAATATCCAAAAAGATGAGGTCTACATTTTCGCCCTGCAAATGGTTATAGGCATCAATGGCATTACAATACTCACAAATCACATCCAGCTCTTTTACCTGGCTTGCCAATTGGCTTAGTGTTGCCCTTGCAATAGGGTTGTCATCGATAATTAAACAGGTCATGTTAATTTCTTTGCTAACTGTTAAATGGTTTAGAAGCTGTAAATATCGGTTAAATAAACATTCTTACAACACTAAGCACCCATTTCGATGAATAGTCCATCAATATAATTGTATTGTCCAAATAACAGTAGGCACACCTATCTCAATTTTATATTACAGGGCACCTAACGATGCATATTGCCCGTTCAACGAATATGCACTGCAATTCTCCTGCGCTCTCCTCACATTTACATCAACAAAAAAAACCTTAATACCATCAATCATGGAAAACACTACACTAAGCTTCAGGTATCAGCTCGAAAAAGAAACACCACGTTTAGGCCCGGGCGGCATAACCCGCGGTGCATCTGTTAAAGAATTTCCTGCTTCGGTTGGTATTGCCGGGGTATCTATGCGCCTGCAACCGGGCGGCATGAGAGAACTGCACTGGCATGCCAATGCAGCAGAATGGGCGTATGTAATTACCGGCAGCGCCCGCACAACCATTATACACCCTGACGGGAATGCTTACGTAGATAATTTTGGCCCTGGCGATGTATGGTATTTTCCTAAAGGTTACGGGCACTCTATACAGGCAACCGGTAATATCGAGTGCCACTTTATATTGATATTGGATAACGGCAATTTTTCTGAGGACCATACCTTTAGCGTAACCGATTTTATTGCCAGCACCCCGCCAGAAGTTGTGGCGCAAAACCTGGGCATTACTTTAGCAGAAGTTGCACAGTTACCCAAAAAAGAAGCTTATTTTGCCTTAGGTGTAAACCCCGATGAGAGCACAACTATAGCCCAGCCAAGGCCTGCGCCGCAGCTAACCAGCATGCACCGCTACCCGTTAGAATCGCAACAGCCAAGAATTGTACCTGGCGGAGGCACCCAGCGCGTGGTAACTGTAAACGAATTTCCGATAAGCACTACCATGGCGGGCTCTATTATTGAGCTGCAACCCGGTGCTATGCGCGAAATGCACTGGCACCCTAACGCTGATGAATGGCAGTACTACATAACCGGCCAGGCAGAAATGACCGTGTTTTTGGCAGAAGCCACAGCCATTACCGAAAACTTTAATGCCGGGGATGTAGGCTATGTACCTATGGGTGCAGGCCACTACATTAAAAATACAGGCACCGGGGTTTGCCGCATACTTATTGGCTTTAACAACGGCCATTACGAGGCTATCGACCTGAGCCAATGGCTGGCTGGTAACCCAAAAGATGTTTTAGAAACCAATTTCGGTGTAGGGGATGAACTTGCAGATAAACTGCCAAAGAGCAAACTGTTTGCTGTACCGGCCAACCCGGCAAGATCTTAAAACAAACAATAACAAACAATAAAAGGTGGTACCTGTAAGCTATCACCTTTTTTAATACCTCAAATTTAAACACAGTTGATATGCCTGCACACCTAAACTACCACACCCTTGCCCGCAGGCAACAAAAGCTAATGATGTGCCTTGCTGCCATAGCAGGGTTTTGCGATTCTTACGGCTTACTGCATTTTAAAACCTATGTATCTTTCATGAGTGGCAACACCATTCAAACAGGGTTTTTGCTGGGGCAGGGTAATTTGCAGGCTGCGTTAATTGCCTTTGCCGCTATCTTGTTTTTTAGCAGCGGGATATTATTATCAGCCATTTTGGGATCATGCGCATGGTACCGCCCACGCTGGATGCCTTTTGTATTGGCTGCCTTTATGCTTGCTGTGTGCAACATCTTAACTAATTATGGTATAGTAGATAAATATGTAGGTGTGGCATTATTAAGCTTTGCTATAGGCTATTTTAACAATGCCTTATCGCATGTGGGCAGCCAGGCCGTAAACCCCGATTTTATTACAGGCAACCTTAACAATGGCATACAACACCTGGCCTTTGCTTTAAAAAACAAACCATTAAATAATGCACAAGGCCCGTGGGACACCCATAAACACCGCGCGGTATTATTGATTGGGATATGGGCATCTTTTTTAGCCGGGGCATTTATCTGTTCGGTATTGGCTGTAAGGCTGGGTGGTTACACATTGCTGCCACCTGTTGCAGCTTTATTACTATGCCCTTTATACTTATATAAACATCCGGATATACTTGCGTAAACCAACTGACCCGGGTACAAATAAAGCAAGCCTTTATTTAACGATTGTTAATGCCCGTTCAACGAATATCACTCCCCTAAAACCTTAAACCGCCCTACTTTTACAATAACAAACAACACAAACATTAAAATCATGAAAAACACAACCACTCCTGAAACCGTAATTGTTGATTACGCCACAGACCCACACTTAGATCGCCAGGTTAAAGAATTTTTAAAAGTTTTAAACGCAGGCGGTGCGCCTTTAGAAACCTTATCTAAAGAAGCCGCAAGACAGGTTTTAGTTGATGCGCAGGCATCTGTTAAGGTTGATATTACCGGCGTTGACATATCAGAAAAAACAATTACAGCAGACGGGCAGGAAATTAGCCTGAACATTGTAAGGCCTGAAGGCGTTACCGGTGTATTGCCTGTATTTATATTTATACATGGGGGTGGTTGGATCCTGGGAGATTTCCCTACCCATAAACGGCTGGTTCGCGATTTGGTGGTAGCATCCGGCGCGGTGGCTGTATTTGTAAACTACACTCCATCACCAGAGGCACAATACCCTATTGCTATTAACCAGATCTACGCAGCTACCAAATGGGTGGCAGAAAATGGTAAAGAAATAAATGTTGACGGCAGCCGCCTGGCAGTGGTTGGCAATAGCGTAGGTGGTAACATGACAGCCGTAACCGCCCTGCAGGCTAAAGCCAAAAACGGCCCTAAAATAGCCTTGCAAATATTAATGTGGCCGGTAACCGATGCCACCTTTGATTGGGAATCTTACGCCAAATTTGGAGAGCAACGCTTTTTAACCGAGCCCTTAATGAAATGGATGTTTGACCAATATACTACAGATGCTGCCGAGCGTAAACAAATACTGTTATCGCCCCTGCAGGCAACTTTAGAAGAACTTAAGGGCCTGCCACCCGCATTGATACAGGTTGCAGAAAATGATATACTAAGGGACCAGGGCGAGGCTTACGGCCGTAAACTGAACGAGGCAGGTGTTAACGTAACAGCCGTACGCTACAACGGTATGATACATGATTTTGGCATGCTGAATGCGTTGGCTACCGTGCCCTCGGTTAAATCGCTGATCACACAGGCATCTGCCGAATTAAAAAAATATCTTTTTATCTAACCCTAAACTTTACAACATCATGAAACCTAACATTGGCATTAACGACGCAGACAGGCAAGCGGTATCTGAGCAATTAGCAAAATTACTTGCAGACGAATACGTATTATACACCAAAACCAGGAATGCACACTGGAACATTGAAGGCCCGGACTTTCATGCTATGCATATATTTTTTGAGGGCCAGTACCAGCAATTGGATGAGCTGATGGATAGCGTTGCAGAACGCATTCGCAAAATTGGCCACTATGCCCCGGCTACCTTAACCCAGCTGTTACAGCTTACCCACCTAACCGAAAAGTTAGACAGGAAAAACGACAGCCAGGGATTTTTAAGAGAACTGCTGGAAGACCACGAGGGGATCATCGAATTTTTACGCGGCAATATCAACCCGTTTGCCAATAAATTTAATGATGCCGGCACCAGCGATTATATTACCGGGTTAATGGAAACCCACGAAGAGATGGCCTGGATGCTACGGTCGCATTTCAGATAATATAACCACCTCTACATATAACAAGCCCCGGCGCATTAATGCAGCCGGGGCTTTAGTGATTAGGTTACCCAATACTTAGGACCCAAATAAAATTGATTATCAATTAGTTATTTGAATAATTAAGCATAATAAAACCGAACTTTTGGGTTCGGTTTTATTTCAGCGGAGAGGGAGGGATTCGAACCCTCGATACACTTTTGGCGTATACACACTTTCCAGGCGTGCTCTTTCGACCACTCAGACACCTCTCCGGAGGTTGTAAGGGCTGCAAAAATAGCAAATTATGTTTAGCAAATAAATAAATTACAATTGCACGCTAAGCAAGGCTTTAATTCCTTCTTAAATACTACCACGCGGTTGCACTTCCATAAGTTTAAGCAATAACTTACCTTGCCGCCCGGGAATAATCTTCCGGATGAATATATGATCAAAAAGTTTAATGAATTAACCACCGCTGAATTATACGCTATACTGCAGCTACGGAGCGAGGTTTTTGTAATGGAGCAACAATGCCTTTACATGGATATGGATTATAAAGATCAGAAGAGTTTTCACCTGATGATATACCAGGATGGCAAACTGGCTGCTTATACACGCTTGCTGCCGGCGGGTGTTTCTTTTGAAGAAGTATCTATAGGAAGGGTGGTGGTTAGCCCGGCTTTTCGTGGTAAGGGGCTGGGGCGCCCGCTGATGCTGCAATCTATAGCCGGTTGTTATGAACTGTTTGGTAAACAGCCCATTCGCATAGGTGCGCAATATTATCTGAAGGATTTTTACCGGTCGCTGGGTTTTCTGCAGCAAAGCGAGGTTTACCTGGAGGACGATATTGAACATATAGAAATGCTTTTGGAAGCGTAAAGCAGGCATAAAAAAAGCGGGCAGGTTTTACAACCTGCCCGCCCAAACGAAAACTTTAACTCACAAAATCAAAACTTATATACTGTATCTAACAAACTTATACCTTATAGAGCGTTATGGCAGGCAAAGGTTTAATCGCATTAAAAAAATAGGCAGTTTGGGCAGATATATATTTTTAGCTTATGTTTGCTGCAAATTATCCGGTTAGTATATCGGGCATAAAAAAGCTGGTTTGTTTTAGATGCTGAACATCAACGAGATCAAAAGACCCATAGCTGCAGAAATAGACGTTTTTGAAGAGAAGTTTAAAACTTCTATGCAAAGCTCTGTTCCGCTGCTCGACCGTATTACCCATTATATTGTAAAACGTAAGGGCAAGCAAATAAGGCCGATGTTCGTGTTCTTCTCGGCCAGCATTTGCGGAGGCATTAATGAGTCTACCCACCGCGGGGCAGCTTTGGTAGAACTGCTGCACACCGCCACCCTGGTGCACGATGATGTGGTAGATAACTCTTACCAGCGCCGCGGGTTCTTCTCTATCAACGCTTTATGGAAAAATAAGATAGCCGTACTGGTGGGCGATTACCTGCTCTCTAAAGGCTTGCTGCTTTCTATTGATAATGGTGATTTTAAACTTCTGAAGATCGTATCTGAGGCTGTAAAGCAAATGAGCGAGGGCGAATTGCTCCAAATTGAGAAAGTACGCCGCATGGATATTGGCGAGGAAGTGTATTACGAAGTGATTCGCCAGAAAACGGCTTCGCTGATAGCAGCTTGCTGTGCATGCGGCGCTGCATCTGCCGGGGCAAGCGATGAGGTGGTGGAGAAAATGCGCCAGTTTGGCGAGTACATCGGTATTGCTTTTCAGATAAAGGATGATATGTTTGATTTTGGTACCGATGATGTAGGCAAGCCCCTTGGCATCGATATTAAAGAGAAAAAAGTTACCCTGCCGCTGATCTACGCGCTCAGCAACACCAGCTCCGGCGATAAAAAGCGTATGATAAGCCTGGTGAAGAACCATAACGACGACCCCAAGAAGATTGCCGAGATCATAGAATTTGTTAAAAAACACGGCGGACTGGAATACTCTGAAACCCAGATGCGCAAATACCAGGAGGCGGCCTTCGATATCCTGAACACTTTCCCCGCCGGTGAAGCCCGTACCGGGCTGGAGCAGTTGGTACGCTTTACCACCGAGCGTAATAAGTAGATCAGTCATATTTCTTCAATATTATGTGCATCAATACGATGTTGATATAAACTTATTAACTTCGTAACATGCATTGGTTCGATTTCAGCTTCGTAAAATTTGGCGTATTTGATATACTGGATGTGCTGTTGGTGGCTTTTATTATCTACCAGCTTTACAACCTCATCAGGGGCACCATTGCGGCCAATATATTCATCGGCTTTATTACCATTTACTTGCTTTACATGGTGGTTAAGGCACTGCATATGCAGCTGCTTACCGATATCCTGAAGAAGTTTGCCGATGTAGGTATCATTGCTATCATTATTGTTTTTCAGCAGGAGGTAAGGCGGTTTCTGCTGCTGGTAGGGAAGAATGCATCCCTGCAGCGTAACAAAGCCTGGTGGAAATACTTTTTTGGCAAAGCCGAGGCCGAGAAAAATAATTATGCCCGTATAAAACCTATTATAGATGCCTGCAAAAGCATGAAACAAACCCGTACAGGGGCGTTAATTGTTTTTGCCAAATATTACGATGAACAGTTTTACCAGAACAGCTGCGAGGTGGTGGATGCCAAGATCTCCAAGCGGATATTAGAAAGCATCTTTCAGAAGAACAGCCCGCTGCATGATGGCGCGGTGGTAATAGCCGAAAATAAAATAAAATCTGCAAGCTGCATTTTGCCGGTTACAGAGAAGGCTGATCTGCCCGCGCAGTTTGGTTTGCGCCACCGTGCAGGTATAGGCGTTACCGAAGCCAACGATGCTACCGCCATCATAGTGTCCGAAGAAACAGGCGAGATCTCCTACGCCAAACAAGGCCGTATTAAAATGAATATCAGCTTTGCCGAACTGGAAAAGCTATTGAATAAAGATTTTTAAGGTTTAGCCGGCGTTACCTTCTTAGCTTTTGGGTTTTCTACCACAACCGGCATATTATAGATGCCCTCTAACTTACAAATGGGCATGTTAGATTTTCCGCTGAGCATTACAATGGGCATATTATAGCCATCAGCCTTGCTTATTGCTTTAGCCTCCGGCACTACATTCTCCAGGCGGTAAATTTTACCCAGGTTATTTGCCGGCGGCAGTTTTGTAAGGTCTTTTAAGGATGGGGTGTAGATAGTGGTATCTATTTTAGAAATAAACGGCTTATCTAAAAGATTGCTTTTTGGTACTACATAGTTGCTTTGAGCCATCAGTTGCCCGGTGCCTGCCACAAATGAAAGTAATAATGCCGACTTTTTCATGCGTGTAAATTTTGATATGACCAAGATACCTATTTTACTATTTAGCTAAACGTTAAATTAGTTAAATAGTGTTAAAATAATGTTGTTTTTTACGGGTGAGGCAATAACGATTGGAGGGGAATTTAATACGGTTTACGCGTGTCACCCCAGCGCTTAATGGGGTAATTTGCTAACAAAAAAGAGCCGCCCAACCTGGCGGCTCTTCATATAATATCAAACTATTGCGGCTTATTTATTAAGCTCTGCCAAAGCTTTATCAATAGCCTCTGTTGAGGCGGTATCGTTAAGCTTGGTGCGTGCTTCTTTTACTTTGTTAAGTAAGCCTATAATTTGCGGCGCAACACCATATTGCTTGTATTTGGTGCCAAAATCGGCTATTACTTTAATACCTTGCTGGGCATATACCGGGTTGGTTACGCGGCCGGTAAAATCAGCAAAATTACTCATCAGGTTAAACTGGGTTTGCGGGTCGCCGTTGGTAATAGCGTTATAAACATATGGCCATTGCTCATCGGTACCGGCAGCTGCATATACAGCTAATATGCTTTGCTTAAGAACACCTTCGCTGTCTTTTTCATAAGTTTTAGCTAAAGGTAATGCATCCGCAGGGTTTAAAAGGGTAATAGCATTTAAAGCCGCGCCCTGTATTGCGTATGATTGGCTGGCAAGCGCTTGTTTAAACAAATTCATATTGCCCGATGCTTTTAGTTTACCTAATGCTTTAATTGCAGCTGCTCTTACCAGATTATTCTCATCTGTTTGGGCAAGCTTCACTAAAACCGGTACGGCAGCGTTGCGCACATCATCATTAGTGGTGATAGCTGCAGCGTTGATAGCCTTGATACGTAGCGGGTAAAACTTATCGTTTAAAGCAGCAATAATAACTTTTTGTGCTGTTTTGTCGGTTTGTTTGCTTTTTACACCATCAATAGCCTCATAGCGGTCTAAGAACAACGGCGCGTTAAAGTATTGAAAAGCGTATTCGTCTAATGATTTTGTATCCGTTTTCTTGCTTAACAGGATCTTGTCGCCATCAACATTCACCAAGTCGGGTTTAGAAGCAACGCTAAAGGTTAAAGTATCAGCTTTGGTGCGCATCCAAACATTGTGGCGTGTTTTTTTACCGCCGGCATAAATATCAATAGCCATTGGCAGTATAAAACCGTTACCATCCTGGGTTTGCTGCAGGTAAACAGTTTGCGTTTTAGAGGCATCATCCCATTTGTAAGTGATGTTTAACACCGGGTGGCCGGCGCCGTAGTACCATTGGTTAAAGAACCAGTTAAGGTCTTTACCGCTGGCTTCTTCCATAGCTAAACGTAGTTGCTGTGCTTCGCCGTTTTTAAAGGCGTTGGTTTTAAGGTAAATGTTTAAGCCTTTGTAAAATGCAGCGTTACCTAAGTAGTTGCGCAGCATGTATAAAATACGGCCGCCTTTTTGGTAGGTAACCACGTCAAACACATCTTCTTTATCGTTATAATGGAAACGTACCAGGTCCTTGGTTTTAGCATCAGGCTGGCTCAGGTAGCTTTGCATGGCTTCCAGGCTGTGCAGGTCGCCCGCATCTTTACCGTATTTGTATTCGGCCCAAATGCTCTCGCTGAAATCAGCAAAAGATTCGTTAACGGTTAGGTTGCTCCAGCTTTCGGCAGTTACATAATCGCCAAACCACTGGTGAAACAATTCGTGTACTATAGTGCTGCGGCCGCCGTCGTAATAACGGTCTGCAAGTTCGCGTTTGGTGCCTTGCACGTAAGCGCCGTGCAGGGTAGCGCTTGTATTTTCCATAGCGCCGCTCACGTAATCGCGCACCACAATCTGCGCATATTTATACCAGGGATAATCAACCCCTAAAGTTTTAGAGTAAAACTCCATAACCTCCGGCGTAAAGCCGAAGATGTCTTTAGCATAAGGTGCGTATTTAGGCTCCAGGTAATAGCTTACCTCTTTGCCTCTCCAGGTATCTTTATAGATCTTAAAATCGCCAACGGCCATCATAAACAGGTAGGGCGAGTGTGGCAGCTCCTGTTTCCAGGTATCGGTACGGGTACCATCGGCATTAACCTTTTGCGAAGCCAGGCGGCCGTTAGATAGCGTTACGTACTTTGCAGGCACGGTCATGGTTATCTCTTCGGTAGTTTTCTGGTTCGGTTTATCAATGGTAGGGAACCAGCACGATGAACTTTCGGTTTCGCCCTGCGTCCAGATCTGGGTTGGCTTATCTTTTTCAGTACCATCTGGGTTAATAAAATATAAACCTTTGGCATCAGATATAGCCGCGCTGCCTTTAGCTTTTAACTCGTTGGGCTTGGCTGTATAATCTATATAAACGGTGTAAGCTTCGCCGCCCTGGTAGGTTTTATCCAGCTTAATTAAAACGCTGAGGCTATCCTGGTAAGTAAACTTTAGCGGGGTGTTTTTGCCGTTCTTTACAATGGCAATGGTTTTCAGGTCCATGCCTTTGGCATCAAGGCGCAGGCTGTCGGTAGGGTAAAAGTGCGGCTTTAAAGTAACCCACTCCTTGCCGTACATGTAGCGTTTTTTGTAATCGAACCGCACATCAAGCTTGGTGTGCACCAAATCGTTTATTTTAGGGGTGGTTTCCCGGTACATCTTGTAAGCCGGGGTTTCTGTTTTTGGGGTTTGCGCTATGGCTGTGGTTATAGCACACGCGCTGATGCTGCCGGCCAGTACCGCAGCGTAAAGAGTTTTCATACTTGTTAATAGTTTAAAAGATATGCCTAAGTAATAAAAGCTAAATTATTAGTTTTTATTCATTTTTAAGACGCAGTTGCGGTATAAATGTTACATGCAACTTTCCCAATAAAACCACTAAATTAGCCTTTACCAATTAATACCAAACCATTTACCAAAACCGTAATTATGCAACGCAGAAGCTTCATCCGTAACACGGCTATCGCATCAACAAGTTTATTTGTCAGTTCAGATCTTTTAGCATCAGGTATTTACAAGGGCTCGCCGGCCAAAAAAGTTGTTTTAGGCGTAATGGGCGTTAACAGCCGCGGGGCTTTTTTAGCTCAAAAGCTGGCCGCCATACCCGATGCCGAGATAGGCTACATTTGCGATGTGGATACCAACGCCATGAACCGCTGCATTGCCGATATTGAAAAAATAACCGGCAAAAAACCAAAGGGTATAACCGATGTGCGCCAGCTTTTAGAGAAGAAAGACCTGGATGCCCTGGTAATTGCCGCGCCGGATCACTGGCACGCCCCTGCAACTATACTGGCCTGCCAGGCAGGTAAACATGTTTACGTAGAAAAACCCTGCAGCCACAACCCCAAAGAGGGTGAAATGGCTATTGCTGCCGCAGCAAAATATAATAAACTGGTGCAGATGGGCAGCCAGCGCCGATCGTTCAATAACGTGCAGAAGATGGTGCAGGAATTGCATGCAGGCGTTATCGGCAGGGCTTACTTTGCAAGGGGCTGGTATGTAAATAACCGCAAGCCTATTGGTGTGGGTAAGGCAGCGCCCGTGCCAGCTAACTTAAATTACGACTTGTGGCAGGGTTACGCGCCACGCAGGGCTTATAAAGATAACCTGATCCATTACAACTGGCACTGGTTTTGGAACTGGGGAACCGGCGAAGCACTTAACAACGGTACGCACGAAATTGACGTAATGCGCTGGGGGCTCGGCGTTGATTTCCCGGATAGGGTAACTTCATCGGGCGGGCGTTTTGCTTTTAAAGATGATTGGGAAACACCGGATACGCAAACTATCCTGGCTAATTTTCCTAATAATACGGCCATTTCCTGGGAGGGGCGCAGCTGCAACGGCTACAACTCCGAAGGGGTAGGCCGCGGTGTGATATTTTATGGCGACGGCGGTACTTTGTACTATGGCGGCGGCAACGGCTACCAGGTGTATGATATGGCCAACAAGCTGGTAAAAGAAATTAAGGACGAAACCCCGGTAGATGCCGGCAACAAGGTGAGCCCTACCGAACTGCTGGACAGGGTGCACCTGCAAAACTTTATCACCTCTATACAGGGCGATACGCAGCTTAACCAAACCATTATTAACGGACATAAATCAACACTGATACCGCAGCTGGGTAACATAGCCCAGCGCACTGGCCGCGTTTTAAACTGCGACCCAACCAACGGCCATATCCTGCACGACCCCGAAGCCATGAAACTATGGAGCCGCGATTACGAGAACGGCTGGAATTTGAAAGTGTAAAGCCGTGCTTTTAATTCCCCTCCTTGGAGGGTGCGTGTTGGGCGGTGCTGTTGCAGGGGTGGGTTCCGTCACACAGGTAACAATCCCCGCCGGTAAATAATTAGTAATAATACAATATCATCTAAAGCCTATATGAAGAACACATTTAAGATCTACATCCTTGCTGTTGCGGGTATTTGCAGCTCGCTTGCGGCACAGGCACAAACCAAAGCAGGCTACACCAAACTGTTTGATGGTAAAACCTTAAAGGGCTGGAAACAACTGGCCGGCAAAGCTGAATACAAAGTAGAAGACGGCGCTATAGTAGGCACAGCTGTGTTAAACAGCGGCAATACTTTTTTGGTGACTGAAAAGGAATACGGCGATTTTGTGCTCGAAGCCGATATTATGACCGAAAGTAACCTTACCAACTCGGGCATCCAGTTCCGCAGCCACTACAACGCGGAAGGCCACGAAGGCAAAGGATTGGTTTACGGCAAACAGTGCGAGGTAGACCCCAGCAACCGTAAGTGGACCGGCGGTATCTATGATGAAGGCCGCCGCGACTGGCTTTACCCAATGGAACTGAACGAGAAAGCCAAAACCATGTGGAAGCCCGGCGTATACAATCATATTAAAGTGGAGTGCATTGGCAACGCCACCAAAACCTGGATCAACGGCATAGCTTCGGCCTATGTGGTAGATACCCTGGATGCCAAAGGATTCATCGGCTTACAGGTGCACGCCATCAGCGATGCGGGACAGGCGGGCAAGAAGATCTATTTTAAGAACATCAACATTAAAACCACCAATATTAAACCGCAGCCTTTTGCCAAAGATATTTATGTAGTAAACCTAATGCCGAACACACTCTCGGCCTATGAAAAAGAAAACGGCTGGAAGCTTTTGTTCGATGGTAAAAGTACAGCAGGTTGGAGAAGCGCTTCTGCAATGACCTTCCCTGCAAAAGGTTGGAAGGTAGGCGATGGTACACTCAGCGTAATTGGTGCAGCGGGAGGTGAATCTACCAACGGCGGCGATATCATCACCGATGGTCAGTTTAAGGCGTTTGATATGTCGTTTGAGTTTAAGATGAGCAAAGGGGCAAACAGTGGAGTTAAGTATTTTGTCACCCTGTCGGAGAAAACAGTTGGCTCGGCTATTGGGCTGGAGTACCAGGTGCTGGATGATGCCGTACACCCCGATGCCAAATTGGGCCGCGACGGTAACCGCACGCTGGCATCGTTATACGATCTTATTACCGCTAAAAAACAACCACGTTACGTGCACCCAATAGGCGCATGGAATATTGGCCGCATTGTAGTTTACCCTAACAACCACGTAGAACATTACCTTAACGGCATAAAAGTACTGGAATACGACCGTGGCTCACAAGCCTACCGCGGCCTGGTAGCCATCAGCAAATACAAAGTATGGAAAGATTTTGGTGAAGCCCCGCAAGGCCATATCCTTATCCAGGATCACGGTTTTGATGTGAACTATAGGAACATTAAGATAAAAACGCTTTAGAAAAGTGAAGAGTAAAAAGTTTATCAGTTGCTCGACTACTGGCGAGTAACTGATATTATAAAGCCTCCGGCCGCCCCATTATAATGCAGACTTCGGCCAGAGGCCGTATAATAATCATCACTCAGAAAGAGCTGAGCGATTGCATTGTGAATCTCTGCGTTATGAGTTATTCTTCCTCCACGCCTCTATAGTTAATAGGGCCCAACTCTATAACCGAACACCCCACCGTCCGTAATCGGACAATTGTACACATATCATTCACTATAATGGTATGTTTATCAAATACTTATAAATTTGGTATGCGTTTTATATAATACTTAAAGCAAGCTTGCTTGCTTTAAACCGGCAATTGGTATAATCAATCACAAATTGGTGTAATCTAACTATTATGATAAAGAACTATTTAAAAATAGCCTGGCGTAACCTGATTAATAACAAGGTTTACAGTATGTTAAATATTGGCGGGCTGGCCATTGGTATAGCCGTTACTTTGATCATTGGCCTGTGGGTTTACTTTCAGTATAGTTTTGACAGATTTTTACCCGGGTATGAGCAGGTTTACCAGGTTCGGCGGAACTTTAACAGCAATGGCGATACGCTTACGTTCAGCTCTACCTCGCTAAAACTGGCCGATGCGCTGCGCGCGCAGATCCCGGAGATTGAGTACGTTGCAGAAACCGACCAGGTTGGCCCCCACGGCTTAATGGTTGGCGATAAAAAGCTTTTCATCAACGGCATTTACGCCGGCGAAGATTTCCTTAAGATCTTTCGTTATCCTGTAAATACCGGGTCGGTTATTTCGGCATTAAAAGATCCTTACAGCATTGTTTTAACTGCCTCGGTGGCTAAGGCATTGTTTGGCACTACCAACGCTTTAAATAAAATGGTTAGGATTGATAACCGCGACAACCTGCGGGTGGCGGCCGTACTGGATGATCTGCCGGCTAATTCAACCTTTCAGTTTAAATATATTGTACCTTTTAAATATTACGAGCAAACACAGGCCTGGGTAAAAGAAGCCAGAACAGATAGTTACAGCTTTAACTCTTTCTGGCAGTTTGTAAAGTTAAAACCCGGTGCCAGTTATGCCCGTGTTACCGCAAAGATAAGGGATATTGAAAAAACCGAAACAGGCAATACAAACGCTTTAAACTCAAATGTTATCATTCAGCCGGTAAAAGACTGGCACCTGTATGCCGAGTACAAGAACGGAAAGGCCACGGGCGGTTTTATAGAATACGTGCGCATGTTTAGCATTATAGGTGTGCTAGTGCTGCTGATCGCATGTATCAACTTTGTAAACCTGTCAACCGCGCGGTTTGAGAAACGGGCCAAAGAGGTTGGGGTTAGAAAAGCGGTGGGCTCTAACCGGGCCGATCTTATCTTTCAGTTTTTAACCGAGGCGGGTGTGGTTGTTTGTATCGCCTTTGCGCTGTGCCTTATGCTGGTGCAACTGCTGTTACCATATTTTAACGTGCTTACGGGCACAACCATCAGCATTCCGTTTTCGAGCGTTTCATTTTGGGGTGTTACATTGCTGAGTGTGGTGCTGGTTACTTTGGTAGCGGGCAGCCGGCCGGCGTTTTATCTGTCGGCTTTTAAGCCGGTAAAGGTGCTGAAGGGGAGTGTTAAGGCAGGCACCTCGGCAACCATGTCGCGCAAGTTTTTGGTGGTGGCGCAGTTTACCTGTTCTATCGCATTAATTATAAGCACCGTGGTTATTTACAGGCAGATACAATACGCCAAAAACAGGCCAACCGGCTACAAGGTAAATAACCTGGTTACTACGGATATGAATGAAGACCTGAGCCGCAATTACGTGGCGCTAAAGAATGACCTCCTGGCAAGCGGCGTGGTAACATCGGTTACCACATCATCCAGCCCGGCTACTAATGTATACTCGCATGGCGATCTGGATTCCTGGGAGGGTAAATACCCCGGCGAAACGGTGGAGCTGGGCTTCGTTTTTATTACCGACGATTATTTTAAAACGCTGGGCATGCAGCTGCTCTCCGGCCGCGACTTTATAAGAAATTCCAAGGCCGATACGCTGAATGTGATATTTAACGAGGCGGCTGTAAAGCGCCTGCGCTTAAGAGATCCCCTAAACCAGGTTATTACCAAAAATAACAAACAGTTCAGGATTATTGGTGTGGTGAAGGATGCTTTAATGACCTCGCCCTACGCCAATGCCGATCCTACAGCTTTTGTAAACGAGGGCGGCTGGAATATGATCTACCGCCTGTCGGACAAGTATAACACGCACGATGCTGTAGCCAAGCTTACAGCCATCTTTGGGAAGTATAACTCGGCCTTCCCTTACAGCTACCGCTTTGTTGACGATGATTATAACATGAAGTTTAACGAGGAAGTGCTGGTAGGCAAGCTTTCGGCCATTTTTGCAACGCTGGCCATATTTGTATCGTGCCTGGGGCTTTTTGGTATGGCTACCTTTATAGCGCAGCAGCGTATTAAAGAAATTGGGTTGAGGAAGGTCTTGGGCGCAACCGTAACCCAATTGTGGCTGCTGTTATCTAAAGATTTTTTGGTGCTGGTTATCATCAGTTGTATGATAGCATCGCCGCTGGCCTGGTACTTTTTAGATGGCTGGCTGCAGAAGTACAGCTACCGCATAAGCATTGGCCCCGAGGTTTTCCTGGCGGCAACGGTTGCAGCTATTTTAATTACGCTGGTAACCATCAGCTATCAAAGTATAAAGGCAGCAACAGCTAACCCGGTAAAAAGCTTAAAGGTAGAGTAAGTGTTAAACAATACTTATAATGCGAATCGGTGTAATCAATTATAAATCGGTGTAATCACAATAACTATGATAAAGAATTATTTAAAAGTAGCCTGGCGCAACCTGGTTAAGAACAAAACCCACACGTTTATCAACGTGGCGGGGCTTTCGGTAGGTATGGCGGTAGCTATGCTTATCGGCTTGTGGATATGGGACGAGCTATCATACGATAAGTACTTTAAAAATCACGAGAGGATAACACAGGTTTGGCAGCACCAAACTTTTAACGGTAAAATTGGCAGCCAGCTATCAATGCCTATTCCGCTGGGTACCATGCTGCGCAACGATTACAAGAGCGACTTTAAATATGTAATACTCTCCAGCTGGAACTTCGATCATATCCTGGCCGTGGGCGATAAAAAAATAGCCTTTGCCGGCAGCTTTATGCAAGCCGAAGCGCCGGATATGCTTACCCTTAAAATGCTGAAGGGGACACATACCGCGCTGAAAGACCCTACCTCTATTATGCTTTCGGAAAAGGTTGCCAAAGCCATGTTTGGTGATGCCGACCCGATGGATCAAACCATTAAGATTGATAACCAGCATGTTCTTAAAGTTACCGGCGTTTATGAGAACCTGCCGCATAACTCCAGCTTTAGGGATCTTACCTTTATTATCCCATGGGATTTTTACCCCATAAGCCTGCCCTGGATAAAACGTGCCGCTACGCAGTGGGGCAACAACTCGTTCCAGATTTTTGCCCAGCTGAATGATAACGCGGATATACACAAAGTAGATGCCCGGATAAAAAACCTTAAAAAGAAGAATATAGCCGCCCAGGGAGATAAAGTAGGTGCATCGTTTAACCCCGAAGTGTACCTGCACCCGATGGATAAATGGCACCTGTACTCGGAGTTTAAAGACGGCGTAAACACGGGCGGCGCTATCCAGTTTGTGTGGATGTTTGGCATCATCGGCGTATTTGTATTGCTGCTGGCCTGTATCAACTTTATGAACCTGAGCACCGCCCGGTCGGAGAAGCGCGCTAAGGAAGTGGGCATCCGTAAGGCCATCGGCTCGGTACGCAGCCAGCTAATTGCGCAGTTTTTCAGCGAATCGTTACTGGTGGTAGCTTTTGCATTTGTGTTTTGCGTGGTACTGGTAATGTTGATACTGCCCTGGTTTAACCAGGTGGCCGATAAAACCATGAGCGTATTATGGGCTAACCCAACTTTTTGGATATTGGGGCTTGGCTTCAGCTTGCTTACCGGTATTGTAGCGGGGAGTTACCCGGCGTTTTACCTGTCGTCGTTTCAGCCGGTTAGGGTGCTTAAGGGTACATTTAAAGCGGGACGTTTTGCAGCGGTTCCGCGCAAGGTGCTGGTAGTTTTGCAGTTTACGGTTTCGGTAACGCTTATTATCGGTACCATTATCGTGTTTAGGCAGGTGCAGTTCACCAAGAACAGGCCGGTTGGCTATGAGCGTACGGGCATGATCCAACTGAGCATGAAATCTAACGAGATCCATAACAATTTTGCCGCAGTACGTAACGATCTGCTTTCCAGCAACGCCATTGTAGAAATGGCCGAATCGGGCAGCCCGCTTACAGATGTATATTCTAACAACAGCGGCTACAATTGGCGCGGTAAGGCACCCGATCTGCAGGATGATTTTGCCTACATCCCCGTAACGCCGGAGTTTGGTAAGGTTGCGAACTGGCAAATTATTGATGGCCGCGATTTTTCGAGAGGGGTGGTATCTGATTCGAACGCGGTGATCTTGAATGAAGCCTCGGTAAAATTTATGGGACTTAAAAAACCGGTAGGCGAGATCATTGAAAGCGGTACTTATAAAATGAAGGTGATAGGTGTGGTGAGGGATATGGTGATGTCGTCTCCGTACGAGCCTGTTAAAACCAGCCTGTTTGTAATGAAGAATGATGGCGGCGATATGGTGAGCATTCGCCTGAACCCCAAGATGAGCTCACACAAGGCGCTGGAAAAAATAGAAGCAGTATTTAAACAGTACGACCCGGGGAGCCCCTTCGATTATAAATTTACTGATGAGCAGTACGCCCAAAAATTCGCTACGGAAGAGCGGGTGGGTAAGCTGGCGGGTTTCTTTACGCTGCTGGCTATCTTTATCAGCTGTATGGGCCTGTTTGGCATGGCATCGTTTATGGCCGAGCAGCGCACCAAGGAGATTGGTGTACGCAAGGTGCTGGGCGCATCGGTGTTCAGTTTGTGGCAACTGATGTCGAAAGATTTTGTTGGGCTGGTATGTATTGCCCTGTTGATAGCGGTACCAACTGCCTATTACTTTATGGATGGGTGGCTGCAGGATTACAAGTACCGCGCAGAACTCTCCTGGTGGATCTTCGCCGCAACCGGCGCAGGCGCTATTGTGATAACCATTTGTACCGTAAGCTACCAAAGCATTAAAGCCGCGCTAAGTAACCCGGTGAAGAGTTTAAGGAGCGAATAAATTAGTATCTATGAGAATATATAGTTTCTTATTAATCATTACCAGTTTTTACAGCTTGGCTTGTTGCGGCCAGCAATTGCAAAAGGCGAAAGATCTTACCATTGTTAACCGGCAATTAAGCTTTGGCAGCGATGGAAGCCTGCACTTAAACGAGGCCGACAACGCCGGCTTTGCATGGCTTAATAACAAGCAATTTAAAAATGGAACAATAGAATTTGATATAAAAGGAAACGATAAGCTGCAAGGGAGTTTTGTAGGCATTGCTTTCCATGGTGTAAATGATACTACTTACGAATGCGTTTACTTTAGGCCCTTTAATTTTTTAGCTGCAGATTCGCTTAGAAAGAGCCATGGCGTGCAATATATTGCTGTACCTCAATATGACTGGCCGGTGCTGAGGGAGAAGTTTCCAAACAAATACGAGCAGGCAGTTATCCCGGCACCAAACCCTAACGCATGGTTTCATGCGCGGATCACGGTTACCCCTCAAAAAGTAACCGTTTATGTAAACGGTGTGCAAAAGGAAGTTTTACAAGTAGAGCCGCTGGTAAATACCGTCGGTACAAAAATTGGCTATTGGGTGGGCAACGGTTCCCCGGGCGACTGGAAAAATCTCAGAATAACCAACGCAAAGTAATTTCACAAAAAAGGTTCGGCATAAAATACCGAACCTTTTTTATAAGCCTTAACTCCTGATTCTTATCTCTTGAATCTATATATAAACTTAGCAGTATTGCTCAAACGCACCGATCAGGTTATCTGCAATCATTTGGGCAGGTCGGCCTTCAATCTGGTGGCGCTCTATGATGTGTACCAGCTTGCCATCTTTAAACAACGCCATTGATGGTGATGATGGCGGGTAAGGCAACATTAAGTTACGTGCTGCGTCAACTGCGTCTTTTTCCATACCGGCAAAAACGGTAACCAGTTTATCGGGGTGTTTTTCGTTTTGTGAAGCAATTTTAGCTGCTGGGCGTGCATTGGCTGCCGCGCAACCGCAAACAGAGTTTACCATTACAAACACAGTGCCTTCGCTTTTTATAGCCTGCTCTACAGATTGTGCATCTTTTAACTCTTCAAAACCAACTTTGGTTAAGTCTTCCCGCATTGGGGCTACTAAATATTCTGGGTACATAATTTCTTTAGCTTAATTATAATTATCACAAAAATATTAAATCATCCGTTAAAAAAACCAACCCGGTAGAATAATCATCATTAATTGACGTTCGGGTTATAATCAACGGATTGCGCCGCAATTAAAATTAAATTTTTTATATTGCGTTGTCAGTTAACGCTGATCCCTGATTAATTAACTAAAGAAAAACTTAAAAATTGAACGTTTAGGTAATGGGCATATTTACGCAAAAAAATGACAACCAACCCCGGGTTGTACAAGTAAAAGCAAAGCATTTTAACCGCATTAAATTTGGTGTAGCTGCAGCGTTGATTATTGTAATGGTGATGATGACGGCCATTGTAAGGCTTAACAGCCAGTTGGCTCATAAAAGCCACGAGAACAACAGGTTGCAATCGCAAATAGCCACGCTGCAGGGCGAAATTGATAAAACACAGGAAGACGCTTTACTATCCAACGCCGAGAAAGAAGGCAACCGCAGCAAAGCGGTAGGATACATCTCTGATATCCAATCTAAACTGAAAAAAATTAACGATTACTTAAGCAAGCGCGGCCTCCGCAGCATCTCTTTCAAAAAAGTAAACCTGGAGAGCAATAAGCCAACAAACGATACTAAGCTGTACAGCGAGTTTAACAAGTACCTGGATAAAGTAGTGAATAACATGGCCTTTATGCCTATGGGATACCCGCGTTTAAGCTCATTTACCTCATTCTTCGGCTACCGCAGCAACCCTTTTGATTTTGGCGGCGGAGAGTTTCACCCTGGTCTTGATTTTAAGGGCAGTAAAGGCGACCCGGTTAAATGCACGGCAAGCGGCAACGTTATTTACGCCGGCAGGGCAGGAGGTTACGGCAACTGCGTACGTATTAAACATCCTAACGGGCTGGAAACCTGGTATGGTCACCTATCAAAAATTACTGTTAAAGACGGGCAGCGTGTTACCGTGGGCGATGTTATTGGTAAAGTAGGCTCCACCGGCAGATCTACCGGCCCGCACCTGCACTACGAGATCCGCAAGAACGGCCACCCTGTAAACCCTAAACAGTATTTGAGCTTGAGTTTGTAGTGGGGTGGTGAGTGGTTGATTAAGTTGATTGAGGCCTTCTTTCGCCCTTGTTGGTGTTTTCACCAACAAGCGCCGTGCATCCACGCTTTGCATTTACCACTGTTCAAAAAGTTGTTGCTAAAAATACTAATAACTATATACGTTCATCTCATTTGAAGAAGACTGATGAGGCTAAAACAGCGATAGGCAACTCTATCGCTGTTGTGCGTTGAATTGCATTGCAATTACATGTGGCTTAGCCAATGCTATTTGTATAAGTTTTGACTATTTCCTAACTTAGAATGTCAGGCATATTAATCAACTATCGGAAGCCAGTCCGAAGCCTGTATTATCCGGTGGTATCAAACTTAACTTCATTACTATGGGCAAGTTTTTCAATAGTATCCATGGGCAGCATAAAGCGTTTATAGAAAAACAGAAAATGTTTTTTGTAGGGTCGGCGCCGCTCAGTGCAGATGGGCATGTTAATCTTTCGCCAAAGGGACTGGACTGTTTCAGGATCCTGAGCGATACGCGCGTAATGTATATGGATATTATTGGCAGCGGTAACGAAACCTCGGCGCATATTTTAGAGAATGGCCGCATTACGCTTATGTTTTGCGCTTTTGAAGGGCCGCCGCTTATTTTGCGTTTATACGGCAAAGGCTATACCGTTTTGCCAGGCGATGCAAAATGGCCCGAATTATCCAAATCGTTTGACCTGCTGCCAGCAACCCGCCAGATTATCGTAGCTGATGTGGATATGGTACAAACATCCTGCGGGTTTAGCGTGCCCTTATATGGTTACACCGGCGAGCGCGACCATGCTTTTAAATGGGCCGAAAACAAAGGGCCGGACGGATTGGAAAAATACAAGGAAGAAAAGAACAGGGTAAGTTTGGATGGTTTGCCTACGGCAATGTTTTAGAGGCACTGGTTGCCAATTGCTGATCAGGATTGTTTCAACAGATCTCTGTTCACAGCCTTCCAGTGTTTGTAAATCTCTACCTTTTGGTAGGCAGTAAGATTAGAGAAAATATGAAGCCGGGTATCGGGGCGTGAACTTCTGAGAAACTTCGATATCTGAATATTTTTTTCTTTAATCATTAATTTATTTAATTAGAAGTGCAAATATCATCAAAGTAATTGATGTATTTCTATTTGAATACACTTAGCTGTGTCATAAAAAGAGAATAAATTTTAAGTTCTCCCTCGTGGATGTTGTCATTAACACGCCGCCACGCATTCACATTTTGCCTTTAATATTACAGCAATAACTTTATAGCTGTTATTTTAAAACTAAATGCTATTGGTATAGGGCTTTGGCATTTCATTAAAATATTTATATTCGTTACTTTTGTAAAAAAATAAAAATCAATATGTCATCAGTAGAGACTGCATACGTTAAAAGTAAAGTGAAGGACCCTTCACTGGCCGCCTGGGGCCGTAAAGAAATAGAATTGGCCGAAGCAGAAATGCCGGGTTTAATGGCTTTGCGTAAAGAATATGGACCTGCTAAAATTTTACAGGGTGCTCGTATTGCAGGCTGTCTGCACATGACCATCCAAACCGCTGTTTTAATTGAAACTTTGATCGAACTGGGTGCCGAAGTTACCTGGTCGTCTTGTAACATATTCTCAACCCAGGATCATGCTGCTGCTGCTATTGCTGCCGCCGGTACTTCTGTTTACGCTTGGAAAGGTATGAACGAAACCGAATTTGAATGGTGTATTGAGCAAACCTTATTTTTTGGTGAAGACCGCAAACCGCTGAACATGATCCTTGATGATGGCGGCGATTTAACCAACATGGTATTTGATAAATACCCTGAACTGGCTGCGGGCATCAAAGGTTTATCTGAAGAAACTACTACAGGTGTACACCGTTTATACGAGCGTATGAAAGCCGGTACTTTATTGGTGCCAGCTATCAACATCAACGATTCGGTTACCAAATCTAAATTTGATAACAAATACGGCTGCCGCGAATCATTAGTTGACGCTATCCGCCGCGCTACAGATGTAATGATGGCCGGTAAAGTAGGTGTTGTTTGTGGCTACGGCGACGTAGGTAAAGGTTCTGCCGATTCACTTCGCAACGCAGGTGTGCGTGTTATTGTTACCGAAATAGATCCTATCTGCGCATTACAGGCAGCTATGGAAGGTTTTGAGGTTAAAAAATTAGGCACTGCTATTAAAGAAGCTGATATCGTGGTTACTGCAACAGGTAACATGAACATCGTTCGCGAAGAGCACTTCCGCGCTTTGAAAGATAAAGCTATCGTTTGTAACATCGGCCACTTTGATAACGAGATTGATATGGCCTGGTTAAACAGCGCTTACGGCGATACTAAAATTGAAATTAAACCACAGGTTGACAAATATACCATTGATGGCAGCGACGTTATTATTTTAGCTGAAGGCCGTTTGGTAAACTTAGGTTGTGCTACAGGCCACCCAAGCTTTGTAATGAGTAACTCGTTCACCAACCAAACCTTAGCCCAGATAGAACTTTGGACTAACAGCGGTGCTTACGAAAACAAAGTTTACACCCTGCCTAAACACCTGGACGAAAAAGTTGCCCGTTTACATTTAGCAAAAATTGGTGTTGAACTGGAAGTTTTAGACCAGGATCAGGCTGAGTACATTGGTGTAACAGTAGAAGGTCCGTTTAAACCGGAATACTACCGTTACTAAGAAGTCTTAAGTTAAAAGTATAAAGTAAAAGGGATATGGTGATGAGCCGTATCCCTTTTTTGTATATTTAAGGAATGGAGAAATATAGTAATATACCAGAGTTAGCTAAGCAATATCAGTTGACTGAATTTAAGTTTGATACGGAATGCATTTATGATAAAGGCGATTTATCATACTTAATTAGTCATATTATTGATGCAACATTGCCCGGGATTAATATCTCTATAGTCGAGGAGGTTTCTGTAGACGGAAGCCAATATGTTGCTACACTATCTAATGGTGCATTAAACATGCAGATTTTTGCAGATACAGATGCAGATTGGTTGCCAGATACCTTTTTTATACAGTTAGAGTCGATTCCGGTGTTTTTTAAATCGGGTAAGTTTTACTACAGTATAATCCCGGCTATAGGTTTAACCGGGCAGGATGCGTGGTACTTTTGCGGTACAGAAACTAATTTAAAAGCTGCTCGGAAAAATGGTATCCCGCTTATTTTTCCAGGTGAAGATATTACAGAAACACAAGAGTTTAAAGATATGTAAACGGTGGTAAGCCATAGGAACGGGGGATTAAGCTTATTTCCTACTTTTTCTCCACCTTCCAGTTTCTCCACGTAAGTATCGCTATAAATGCTAATAGCGCCAGCAATAGCATTTGTATATAAAACAAAACGCTGTGTACCATACTGCCGAACAAGGTAAGCGGGTCTTGCTGTGCAGGCAAAGCTGATAAGGGCGGGTAGACAGTCCACCCGGCGGCATTTGGCGGGGTAATTTTGCCTGCAGTTTGCATGGCGTTAAGTGTAAGGGCATTCAATATAGGCAAGGCAGCTAAAAGTACAACGTTTTGAAAGCTGGATTTGAAATGATTATAAGTTGCTTTGAAAAGATAGACGATAATAACCAATATCAGCCCCGGCGTAATCAGCAGTGGCCACGAAAGATGGATTACAAAATAGGTATCATGCAGGTTAATATCCAGTGTGCTGTTGCCAAACAGAAATGATCGGGTTACCCAACTTAACAGCGCTACCGGCAAAATCAGCAAAGCCGCAATAATGGCAAACTGTACTATAAAGTGTTTAGGTTTCATAGCTTAAATATAAAAAACCGTACACGTTTTGTATAGCATTTGCGAAATTTACTAAATGTTCAACATAATCGTCCACTTATTCTTGCACAGAATTACCGGCTGCCGGTTTTGTAACTTCACAACTTATAGATTTAAACCCGTCTGCCGTTTGCCTATAAATACAGCTTTAAATCTCACTTTATCCCGTTTTGGAGTAAATAAATTAACTTTAAGTAAATTCATTGGCATGGTAACTGTTTAACTCTTCACATAATCGTTCTAAATGATTTATGAATAAGGATAGGCCGAAAACCTTAAACAGAGTAGGCATTAATACTTAATAATAAAGTTATGAAAACGCAAGAATTGAATGCAAAAGAGTTAATGGAAATTAATGGTGGTGGTTTATTTGGTGGCGATTCTGCCAGCCAGAGCGGCTTAGCCGGTGGTTTAGGAATTGGTAACCTGTTATCGTTCTCAACCGCAAGCCAAGATGGCGACGAATCATCAGCGTCATCACTATCGTTAGGTAATGGTATCTCTGCAAGTTTATCGCAGATAACTAATAGCCTGTTTAACTAATTAGCTTTTTAGCCAATTATTATATAGAAAGGGCCCGCAGTAATGCAGGCCCTTTCTATTTGTTATGCTTTTATTCCTCGCTTTGTTATTAATCCTCAGTAGGTGGCGTAGGCGGTGTTGGCGGAGTAGTTGGTGTAACAGACGAAGGTGCATTTGGCGCAGGCGGGTATGACGGTGCTGCCGGTGGCGTAGGCGGCGTAGGGAAATCCTTGTCGTCATTATTGCTGTTCCAACGGTAAACCTGCCTTGTTTTTTTCCACTCTTTCACTTTTGCTTTAAACTCGGGTGAGTTGGTGTAAGCTCTTAGTTTATCAGATGCGGCACGCAACATTTCCTGTTGTTTCTTCATTTCGGGGTTGTTGGTATAAGCCCGCATTTTTTCACTTATTTTGCGCATTTCTTCATGCTGCTGTTTTATGGCAGGGTTGTTAAATGCTTTGCGCATGCTATCGCCCATTATACGCATGCGGTCGCCGTCTTTGCGCATTCCTGCGCCATAAACGTTCCGCATTTCTTCGCCAAGCTTTTTCATTTGCTCGGTAGTTTCTTTTATCTCCGGCGAAAGGGTGCTGTTCAGTTCGTCCTGGTATTTTTTGTAGTTCTCGTCGCGGCTATCGTTATACTTGCTGGTAATGTTGTATTTTTTTCTTAAATGGTCATCGGTGGCTTTAAACTCGGGTGTTCCAAAGTATGCTTCCATCTTTTTGCCCAGCGCTTCCATTTTATGGCCAATTTTCTCCATGCCGTTGTTATCACCGCCCCATTTCTTTTCGTACTCTTTACCCAGTTGCTCCTGCGCGGCGGTGAGTTGTTTAATTTTATCGCTGTTGTAAAAAGCATCTATTTCTTTACCGCGTTTTTCAATGTCTGTACTGTAAGCTTTAAACTCTTCGCTGTCGTAGTATTTGTTAATTGCTTCGCCGTATTTTTGTACTTCGGTGCTTAATTTTTCCAATTCAGGGTCCTTCATGCCCTCGGTGTAATACTCACCATCGCCGTAGCTGTAGTAGGTTCTGCCTTCTTTCTTTGTTTTACGGATCGCGGCAGCATCAGATTTGGTTTTGTAAACCGCTTTTGTTGCTTTTTTGCGGGTGGTATCGGTAAATAATAAGGTGTTGATGATCTCGGTAGGTTTTATGGCTTTAATGGTAACCTTTCCGTTTTTAATTTCGGGGTTTAACCATGCAATGCTGCTTAAGCTGCCGGCTAATAATAATATGGCAAGCACCAAATGGCGTATGTTGCCTATTTTTTGTTGTGTTTTCATGATGCGTTCAATTCGGGTTAATAAATAGTGTTTTTTGGTTGTGGCGGCCAGCGCCAGCTGTAGGTTGGTTTGCCTGCTTTCTTCGAGCTTTAGCAGGGCACGGGCGTACACCAGCGGGTTATTGGTGGTTTGCACTACCAGGTCGTCGCAGCAGTTTTCGCGTTCGCTGCTTATTAAACGGTTAATCAACTGGGCAAAAGGATTAAAGAACAATAAGGAATTGATGATCTGCTGCAGCAGATTTACCAGGTAATCGTTCCGTTTAATGTGGGCAAGCTCATGCAGTAAAATAGCCTCTGTTTCGGCAACAGAGAGGTTTGCGGCTAAGGAAAGGGGTAAAAGAATGATGGGTTTAAGGTAGCCTATCATACAAGGTACATCAACAAGCGAGCTGAAATTTACCTTTACATAACGGCGGATGCCGAGCCTTTCAGAAAAATCATCTGCCAGCCATTGCATATCGCCCGCCGGCAATAATGCTTTTTTTATCTGGTAGAGTTTTACGCGGCAATAGCTCAGCTTTAACAGGTTAATGAGCAGGCCGGCAAGGTAAAGTACAGAAACATAGGGCAGGTAACCTTCTATAACATAATAGTACCTATCGGCCTGTGCCTTAAAGGGCGATAACTGGTTAACCAGCCCCGGCTGCGGTACAAAGCTTTTTGCAGGTGCATTGGCCGCTGGGTGCCAGTTAAAATTACCGGCCTCGTTAAACAGGGTTACTATAAACCAGGCTGCAATACCCAGCATAGCCGCCGCGGCCATGTTGTACTTTTGCACCGATGATAACCGCGGCGCGCTGATGAAAGCTATGCGCAGCAGAAACCAAAGCAACAGGCCCTGCCACAGCGAATGCACAATAGCGATACCTAAAACCTGGCTGATGTTATAAAAAAGGCTTTCCATAAATGTTGATCTCTTTATTCTTAAAAATTAATTCCTGCTAACTAATCTCCAATTCAACTAAACGCTTAAATGTTCCTTCGTCTTGTTTCTTGATTCGCACCTCTTAACTCTAATCTTTCTTCTCAAACTTATCCAGAAAGTTCTTAATGGCATCAATTTCATCTTTTGATGCCCGGTGCTGGCCAAGGGCCTGTATCACCAGATCCGAAGTGGAGCCTTTAAACACGGTGGATATGATCTTATCCAGCGCGCCCTGTTGCGCCTGCTCGCGGGTGATGAGTGCTTTGTACAGGTGCGTTTTAGCATCGGTGTTGCGTTGTACCAAACCTTTCTCGTGCATTATCTGCATCAGTTTAAGCGTAGTAGTGTAACCTGCTTCTTTGTTTTTGGCAAGTTCCTCGTGCACATCGCGTACTGTGCACTCGCCCTTTTTCCAAATCACCTGTAAAATTTCCAGCTCGCTTTCTGTTGGTTTCAGTTCCATGTTTTCCTTATTACGAATCCCTTCGTACAAAGATGTACGATAGTTTTCGTATATGCAAATTATTTGCGAATATTTTTATTTAAAGGGGATAATTTGGCTTTAAACCACGACTGTTTAAGTAAAACATATTATCCCGTATACTAACAGACACAGCAAATTGGCTAAACGTTACAATTAATGTCATTTATTTGGCCATTATATGGCATAAGCAGGCTTTGCCTTTATATTTGCAGCACATTTTATATACTATGGAAGTTTTTGCTTTAGGCGAGGGATCTTACTCTGTTGATGCTACCAAAAAATTTATACCCTTTAACCCGGAGACGGATAGCAAGCGCGACAGGCCCGGATCGTTATTTATCCACGTAAACCCTTTCCTGGTAAAAACTAATGACGACCTTATTTTGCTGGATGCCGGCTTGGGTTATAAAGATACCCGCGACGAACTACTGTTGCATCAGCATATCCGCAACGCAGGGTTCGACCCGGAGGATGTTACCATTGTGCTGATGAGCCACCTGCATTACGATCATTCCGGCGGTTTGGTGGTAGAACGCAACGGCAAACTGGAGCCCAGCTTCCCTGATGCCGAGCACGTGATACAGCGCCAGGAGTGGGAGTACGGTTTAACCGGTGCATCGTCATCCTATCATAAAGAGATTTTTGAGGCCCTGCAGGGTAAAGTAAAGCTTACCCTTTTAGATGGCAACGGCGAGTTTAAGCCGGGCATCACTTACGAAATGTCATCGGGCCATAGCAAGTACCACCAGGTAATGTGGTTTGATTTGGAAGGGAGTAAAATATTCTTTGGTGGAGATGAACTGCCCGAGCCCGAGCAACTGATACGCAAGTTTGTAGCCAAGTATGATTATGATGGGCACCGCTCGGCAGAGCTGCGCATTCAATACGGTAAAAAAGCGGCTGCTGAAGGTTACACCTGCCTGTTTTACCATGCGCGTGCAACGGCTATCGGCACAGTTAGCTATGCCGATGAGCAGTTTACCATAACGCCCGCTTAAGCGGTTACGCCAAAAAGTTCTTTTATTTTGTCTACATTAAGCGGCTTAGAAATAAAATCTTTTACCAGCGTGTAAGAGCGCGCCTTATTGATATCATTACTAAACACAGATGATGATATGATGTAGATTTTGGTTTTGCCTAAAGGATCGAGGTTGATGCGTTTATATTCGTCCAAAAATTCCCAGCCATTCATAATGGGCATGTTAATATCAAGCAGAATATAGTCGGGCAGTTTGGCTGGGTCTTTACGCTGAATGTCAACAAGCTGATCAATAGCAAATTTCCCGTTCAAACAGGCCATAATTTCGGTGTTCAATAAAGCTTTTTTTATCAGTTTAATAGAGATGAAGTTGTTGATCTCATCGTCATCAACCAATAGAACGCTTACGGATCTGGTGTTATCAGGGTTCATATACAATCCTTATACGGAAGTGCAAATTAAAAGGTTATATTCCATATAGTTGTAAAGCAACAACTATTTTACTTAAATTCAATAAAAAAGACGAGTTTTTAGCTCAAAACAGCAATTGGGGCTATGGCAATCTGCCGCTTCAATTAACTCCCCCATCACTTGGTTGTAAACTGCCGGGGGGCAACTTACCGCCTTATATACGTAGATCTTCGCAAGTAAGATACGATTTTTCGATCTCTTTTTCAGCTGTTGCAACAACTAAATATGCTTCACATTTGAATACATAAAATTCGAATGTACAAAGGTGCAGATTATTATGCACGATAAGTAATATCCTTCAACTTCGTTACACAAAATGGCGTGTTTTATTTTTTATGATGTTGAATCGAGCTCAACACTAATCTCTGGCTATTTAAAATGTTAGGGCAGCATAATCGTCTACCTCTTATATACGAGATAAACTTAAGCGTAGATGAATAACATTAAAAATAAACATATAGCCATAATAGGTGGAGGGCCCGGTGGTTTAACGCTTGCCCGCCTTTTGCAGATGAACGGCGTACAGGTAAAGGTTTATGAACGCGATGCGCACAAAGATGCACGCGCCAAAGGCGCCACGCTTGATCTGCATGAAGAATCGGGACTGGCGGCTTTACAGCAAGCCGGCCTGATGGATGCCTTTTGGGCCAATTACCGCCCCGGCGCAGATGCCCTGCGGATAACGGATAAGCATGCCAGCCTGATACACGATGACGATGCCAGCCCGCGCGACGAAACCAATAGGCCCGAGATAGACCGTGGCCCGCTGCAGAACATCCTGCTGGATGCGTTGCTGCCCCATACCGTGGCTTGGGATAGCCGGTTTGTAAGCATGCTGCCGCAAGGCGAGGGTTGGATAATTACATTTAAAAACAAAGAAACCGTTTATGCCGATATGGTAGTTGCGGCGGATGGAGCCAACTCTAAGCTTCGCCCGTTACTTACACCTGTAAAGCCATTTTATGCGGGCGTAACGGCTATAGAAGGCGCGGTGTATAATTGCGCCGTTGCTACTCCAAACATGCACAAGCTACTTAATGGCGGGAAGATATTTGCCATGGGCGATGAGAAAAGCCTTATTGTAAGTTCTAAAGGCGATGGCAGCCTGGTTTTTTATCCCGGCTTTAAATGCAGCGAAAGCTGGGTGGTTGATATCGGGATAGATTTTGCTGACAAGGCGCAGGTGCTTGCCTGGTTTAAAACGGAGTACGCGGGCTGGGACGGCATCTGGCTGGAACTATTTGAAAATGCCACAATGCCGTTTATCCCCCGGCCGCAATACTGCATGCCGCCCGATCAAACCTGGGGAGCAAAGCCAAATCTTACCATACTGGGCGATGCCGCACACCTGATGCCGCCCTACGCAGGCGAAGGTGTAAACATGGCCATGCAGGATGCCCTGGAACTGTCCCGTTGCCTGCTGAGCGAGGATTTCCCGGATACGCTCTCTGCTATAGCCGCGTACGAAAAGCAAATGCGCGCCCGGGCAGCCGAAACCATCCAAATGACGCTTTATTCTACAGAGGCTCTGCACTCCCCGGATGCCCTAAAGTTTATGATGGGGGTGATAGGGTAAAGGCTTGTCTGAATCAGAATTTACAGAATTTTAGAATTAGCAGAATTTTCCCGCCGTTGTGGGTGTTCCGGCCGTTGTTGGTTGTCGCCCACAACTTTAGGGCGGTAAACGGATGCAAAGTTTGAATGCATGGTGGCTTGTTGGTGACAGAATCAACAAGAGCAAAAACATCCGGCTGGCAAAAAAATGAACACCTGCGTAAAATTGGCTATGAATTTATAAAGCGCTTATTATCAATATGTTGATTTGATTGTGTTAAATAATCGCATTAGTGTTCAAAGTGTTCAAAATGTTCAAAAGTGTTCACCCAAATAAAAATGAACACCTGTAGTGGTTGTTACCAACAACCTTTAGAACGGTAAACGAATACAAAGTCACTCAGCCGGAGCTGAGCGAGTGCATATTTGTAAACATCACCCAATAAAAAAGCCGGTGATCAATTCACCGGCTCTTATCATTTTTTATCTGCACATCTGAAATCCGCAGATCTGCACATTTATTCTCACGTTCCGAATTCGGGCGTGGTTACTTCGCTTTCTTCAAATTCGTAATCTGTTAATGGCGGGCATGAGCAGATCAGCGTACGGTCGCCGTAAGTATCGTTTACGCGGCCAACCGACGGCCAGAATTTATACTGGGCTACGTATGGCAGCGGGAAACCTGCTTTTTGGCGGGTGTATGGGTGCTCCCACTCGTTGCCGGTAATTACGGCAGAAGTATGCGGCGCGTTCTTTAAAGGGTTGTCGGTTTTGTCGGATAAGCCTTTTTCTACATCCTCAATTTCGTGGCGGATGGAGATCATAGCATCGCAGAAACGGTCAAGCTCGTGCTTAGGTTCAGATTCGGTAGGCTCTACCATCACCGTGCCCGCAACCGGGAACGATACTGTTGGTGCGTGAAAACCGTAATCCATCAAGCGTTTAGCAATATCAACCACCTCAACACCAAAGGATTTAAACGAGCGGCAATCCAGAATCATCTCGTGTGCGCAACGGCCGTTTTTGCCGGTGTACAATACGTTGTAATGATCTTTTAAGCGGGTTTTAATATAGTTAGCGTTCAGGATAGCGTAACGGGTTGCGTTGGTTAATCCGTCGCCGCCCATCATAGCAATGTAAGCGTGAGAGATAATTAAGATAGATGCAGAACCCCAGGGCGCAGCAGATACCGCGTGGATGGCTTTGCCATTATCAATATCAACCACAGCATGGCCCGGCAGGTAAGGCACTAAGTGCTTAGCCACTCCGATAGGGCCCATACCCGGGCCACCACCGCCATGCGGAATACAGAAGGTTTTGTGTAAGTTAAGGTGGCAAACATCGGCACCAATATTAGCCGGGCTGGTTAAGCCTACCTGTGCGTTCATGTTAGCGCCGTCCATATAAACCTGGCCGCCATTTGCATGGATGATCTCGCAGATCTCGATGATAGATTCTTCGAACACCCCGTGGGTAGATGGGTATGTAACCATCAGGCAGCTCAGTTCGTTTTTGTATTGCTCGGCACGGGCTTTCATATCGGCCACGTCAATGTTACCGTTCTCATCGCATTTAACTACTACTATCTTCATGCCGGCCATTGCTGCAGAAGCAGGGTTGGTACCGTGTGCAGAAGAAGGAATTAAAGCGATGTTACGGTGGCCTTCGCCTCTGTCGTTATGGTAAGCGCGGATAACCATTAAGCCCGCGTATTCGCCTTGTGCGCCAGCATTTGGCTGTAAGCTCATGGCCGCAAAGCCGGTGATCTCGCTCAGCCATTTGTTCAGTTCATCAAACAGTTGCATATAGCCGCCAACCTGGTCGGTTGGTGCAAAGGGGTGCATTTTGCTGAACTCTGCCCAGGTAACCGGTACCATTTCGGTAGTAGCGTTCAGTTTCATGGTGCAGCTTCCTAATGCAATCATCGAGTGGCAAAGCGAAAGATCTTTAGCCTCTAATGATTTAATGTAACGCAACATCTCGTGCTCTGAGTGGTGCGAGTTAAATATAGCGTGGCTTAAGTAAGCCGAAGTGCGCTGTAAATCTGCCGGGATAACCGATTCTACGTTTTGTTTCAGCTCATCAAAGTTAGCATCAGTTAAAGTTTTGCCTTTAACTTTTGCAAAGAAACGAACGATGGTTTTAACATCTTCCGGCGAGGTGGTTTCATCTAAAGAGATGGTAGCCTCTGTGCCGCTGTAGTGGAAGTTAGCCTCGTTATTTAAAGCTTCTGAATGGATAGGGCCTGCCAGTTTGCCTAAGTCAAACTTCAGGGTATCAAAGTAAGCCTCGTTTAATTGTTCGTAGCCTAATTCTTTTAATGAAGAAGCCAGCAATACAGTTAACCCATGTATGCGTTCGGCAATTAGCTTTACGCCTTTGGGGCCATGGTAAACGGCATACATACCGGCCATAATAGCCAGTAAAGCCTGTGCTGTACAAATATTGCTGGTTGCTTTGTCGCGGCGAATATGCTGCTCGCGGGTTTGCAGGGCCATACGCAGGGCGTAGTTGCCTGCGCTATCAATAGTAACACCTATAATACGGCCGGGGATAGAGCGTTTATATTCTTCTTTAGTAGCAAAAAATGCCGCGTGCGGGCCGCCAAAGCCCATTGGTACGCCAAAGCGTTGGGTGCTGCCAACTACAATATCTGCACCCCATTCGCCCGGAGGGGTTAACAGGATCAGGCTCATAATATCGGCAACAACGGTAAGCTTTACATTTTTGGCGTGCAGTGCGCTGGCAAAATCGGTATAATTATAAACCGCGCCGTTACCTGCCGGGTATTGTACAATGGCGCCGAACATCTCGTCGGTTAGTTCAACGGTGCGATGGTCGCCAATCTGCAGCTTAATGCCGTAAGGCTCGCTGCGGGTTTTTAAAATATCAATGGTTTGCGGGAAAAGTTCCTCGCTTACAAAAAAAACGTTTGCCTTAGTGTTTTTACGCAGGCTGTACTGCATAAACATAGCTTCGGCAGCGGCGGTACCCTCATCAAGTAACGATGCGTTTGCAATTTCCATCCCTGTAAGTTCAATAACCATGGTTTGGAAGTTAAGCAGCGCCTGCAAACGGCCCTGTGCAATTTCTGCCTGGTAGGGGGTGTATTGGGTGTACCATCCCGGGTTTTCTAAAATGTTACGCTGTATAACACCCGGTACAATAACATCATAATACCCCTGGCCTATGTACGATTTAAACACCTTGTTTTTAGATGCTGTTTGCTTTAACGTGTTCAGATAATCAAACTCGCTTTTGGCTACCGGTAAATTTAACGGCGCTTTCAGCCTTATTTTGGCCGGCACGGTTTCATCTATCAATTCATCAAGCGTATTAACGCCAACGGTTTTTAGCATTTTCTCGGTATCCGCCTGGTTAGGGGCTATATGCCTTTGCTGGAATTTTTCCTGGTAATCTATATTCAGCTTCATTGAAATGGGTATCCCTTAAAATTTAGCGCAAAGGTACTATTTTAGGTATTGAATAACAATTGAGTAATGTTATAGTGACAATGGGTTTACACGTGTAAATTTTGTAATTTGCATCTATCATATTAAATTAATAAAAAGCTATTATATCTATACATTTTCTTCCTGATTAAAAGGGAGTTATGATCGCTCATTTTTAGCTTTTGTATTAATTAAAAACAATAGAAATTAGCAATTAATTCCGTGAACTATAACTTTAAAAGAAAGAATTTGTAAATTGCTATCTTGGTGTTAACCCTATGTTGAAACGGATACTTGCATTGCTGTTATTATGTTTGCTGTTTTGTATTGGCGGCGTGCATGCACAAACCCCTGCCGCTAAAACGGCACGAAAGGTATCAGCAAAAAAAAGCAATAAGGTTTCAGATACATTAAAAAATAATTTACGTATAGTTAAGCCAACGGATTTTGCTGATGCACCCGTTATTGATGTTGGCAGCGCCAAAATTACTGCAGCAGATTGCGGCGAACAAAACGGATCGATAACAGATTTAAATGTTTCCGGAGAAGGCCTGTCATACTTATGGACAAAACCAGGAAATGGCATTTTTGAACTTCGAACTAAAGACCTTATAAGCTCTTCTTCTGGTACTTATGTGCTTGTTGTATCTAACGAAACCGGCCAGCAAACTACAGCTGAATTTAAAATTCCTGAGATTAAAGACCAGGTGATGGATTTTTCTAAGGTGGTTGTAGTAAATGCAGAGTGCGGAAAGTCGAACGGATCTATCACTAATATCATTGTAAAAAATAATACTTACCCTTTAGTATATAGCTGGAGTAACCAGGAGGGTACTCAATTTGCCTCTACACGCGATCTTGTTGATAAACCATCGGGCATATATACCTTAAGTGTTAGCGGGGGCCCAAGAGGAAGTTGTACGGACACCTATATTGGTATTATAGGAAACAGAGATGGATTGACGATAGATACCTCCAGAATGCAGATAGTTTCCAGCAATTGTTTAGATAAAAGTGGGTCTATAACCGGTATAAGGGTAATAGGTGTCGGAAAAGTTAAATACCAATGGACTAAATCATTCCTCCTGGGGCCGCCCAAAATAGTGGGTAATGAAGTTGATCTGAAATATCAAAATGCCGGAACATACCAGCTTAAGGTAACTGACGAAAGCGAGTGCGGTAATTTATATACGCGTGTATACACTATTAAAAAAGCAACTGAGCTTCTTTTTGATCCTAGCCTGGTTAAAGTATCAAAAGCCAGCTGCGAATCGTATGCTGCTGTTACCGGGATAAAAGAACAGCAAACAGTAACCGGCATCCTGCATTATGAGTGGAAAGACCAAAACGGCACTATAATATCTAACGAAGCGAACCTGATAGGTGTTTTAGGCGGCAAATATACTTTTACCGCCCAAACCATTTGCGATACGATGAAGAATGGCAGCTTTAATGCGGCACCAATGCAGTACGGTTTCGATCTTGGAGATAGCCCCACTACATATAATGCCACATTTAGGTACACGCTAAAAAATTCGTGCCTTAATCAAAATACGGGGGTAATAACAATTGATGCTTACCCGCCTTTTTTACAGCGGTTTAGATGGGTAAATAATTTAGGCGATAATATTGGCGAAGGCTCGTCACTAAAGGATTTAGGCCAGGGTGATTATACGCTTTACGTAACCGATAACCTTGGTTGCGAAAGGCTTTACAATACTTTTTTTATTGCCGATATAGCGCCGGTACAAGCCGGCGGCGGCGAGGTGCATGTAGATACCTGCAATACCAAAACCGGTAGTATAACAGGTGTAGAGTTGGTAAATGGTTACCCCCCGTTTATTTATACCTGGCGTGATGCCGGTGATAAAGTAGTAGCAAATACGCTAAATGCATTTAACCTTGGTGCAGGTGATTATACCTTAACTGTAAGCGACGGTACAGGTTGCGAAGGCCCGTCAAAAAAATTTACGGTTGGAAATGTGGATGTGATACCTCCCGCACCACCTATTAATAATATTTATATATGCAGTAGCGGCGAAGCGGTGTTTAGGGTAATTAGCCCTAACCCCAACAGCAGTTACCGTTTGTACGAAACGGAGAGCGCATACAATGCAATTGATGAGCAGGTAAGCGGCGAGTTTAAGCCAAAGGTAATAACCGAACGGAAGTTTTACGTAAGCCGTTTACGTGGCGATTGCGAAGGGCCGCGCACCGAAGTGGATATAAAAATAGGGATGATAATTACTGATGTAACCAACACCTTTACCCCAAATGGCGATGGCGTTAATGATTACTGGAAAATTAACAACGTAGAAAAATATACCGATGCGCTGGTACAGGTGTTTAACCGCTCGGGGCAAATGATTTTTCAATCGCGTGGATATGCGCAGCCATTTAATGGTACCTATAATGGCAAGCTGCTGCCCAGCGGCGTGTATTACTATGTGGTTACTTTAGATAATGGTTGCCGGGTATCGGGCAATGTTACTATATTACGTTAAGCTAACTGGCGCAGATACATCTGGATGGTGTTCTCTAAACCATAATATAATGCATCGCTTATCAGGGCGTGGCCTATGCTCACTTCATCTAAAGCGGGTATGTTTTCTGCAAAATATTTCAGGTTGTGCAAATCCAGATCGTGGCCGGCGTTGATGCCCAGGCCTAGGTGATGCGCAACTTCGGCTGCTTTAACATAAGGCGCAACCGCTGCTGCCTTATCCTGGTGATATTGGGTGGCGTAACCTTCGGTATAGAGTTCAATACGGTCGGTACCCGTAGTTGCAGCGGCTTCTACCATTTCTGTAATCGGGTCTACAAATATAGATACCCGGATGCCCGCATCTTTAAATACTTTAATAATATCCTGCAGGTAAGCCTGGTTGGCAATGGTATCCCAACCGTGGTTGCTGGTTATCTGGCCCAAAACATCTGGTACCAGGGTAACCTGCTCGGGCTTGCTGGCCAGCACCAGGTCAATAAACTTTTGTTCCTGGCAGTTGCCTTCAATATTAAATTCAGTAGTTACTATTTTCTTCAGATCGAACACATCGGCGTAGCGGATGTGGCGCTCGTCCGGCCGTGGGTGCACCGTGATGCCCTGGGCTCCAAAACGTTCACAATCTTTAGCAACCTGTACCAGATCGGGGTTGTTGCCGCCGCGCGAATTACGCAGCGTAGCTATTTTATTTATGTTTACAGATAAGCGTGTCATAATAACCTTTGCAGATGTGCGGTAAATATCATTATTCCTTTTAACAACCGGAACTTTTTATTGGTTTGCATTTTTAAAATTGAACGGTGGCTGACATGTGCCATAAAACAAAACGCCCTGTTTGCGTATCTTAATAACAGCAACATACTATATTAGCATAACATTATAACCCAATGCCCTACACCTGCCCAAAATGCGACCGCGAACTCACCAGCGAAAGCCAGAGGCATTACTGCGCCCGGGTAAGTTTGGATGATCTGTTCAAGGGAAAATCACCGGAGCTGCTGCTTACTTTTGATAAACTACTGGCCGAGATTGCCGACTGGCCCAATGTGCTGATAGGCACCACACCCAACTGCATTACCTTTGTGCATAGGCAAACCTTTTTTGTTATCCGCCCTATGCAAAAACAACTCGACCTGAAGTTTTACTCTTTCAACAAAATAGAAGAGGCACCCGTAATAAAAAGCACAGCCACCGCAGGCCGGTTTGAGAACCACATCAGGCTGAATAGTACCAATGAGCTGCGGCCGAAACTATTCAGTTGGATAAGGCAATCGTACGAGTTATTATAATTGAATTTGATATGAAGCTACTTGGATCCATAATTACCATCCTTATTATAACCTGCTTTGCTGCCGAAATAAAAGCCCAGGCCAATTATACCCAGCTAAGCAATTACCAGGTTTATTATGGCCGGGCCACGCGTTTTGGGCAGGATTGGATTACGCTTCGCCGCTTTGAAGATCATAACCGCTATCACCTGTTACTGGTAAACCCGCAAACGCTGGAAACCCGTACCGATCTGGCCGAATCTTACCAGGTTACACCGTTTACACTGCCTCAGCTGCGTAATATATTTAAGAACTCGCCCTACCAAAAGGCGCTCAGCAAGGCCGAGCAGCAATCTGTTGCCCTACAGGATGCAGGCATAGAAACCGGTATCCCCAAAGAAACAGGCATCAGCTTAACCGCCGACTTATGCCCCTCGCACCGCCCGCTGGACAGGCGTATTTTTACCGATATTATCACCGGCTTTAAACAGGTAGAAACGCCGGTGCCCATTGCCCTCTCGGTGAGCGGTACCTGGATGAACAAGCACCAGGCCGATCTGCAATGGCTTCGGCAACTGCAGGCACAACACCAAATCTACATCACCTGGATCAATCACTCTTACAACCACCGCGTAAGTGCCAAAGCACCCTTAAAAGAAAACTTTTTGCTGGAACCCGGCACAGATATCAATTACGAGGTACTGGAAACCGAGAAAACGATGTTGAGGAACGGCTTGCTGCCATCGGTATTCTTCAGGTTTCCGGGGCTGGTGTCAGATCAGCAACTGGTGCAGCGCATAACCAATTTCGGCATTATTCCTATTGGTACAGATGCCTGGCTGGCCAAGGGGCAGCAGCCCCACGCGGGCAGTATTGTGCTTATCCATGGCAATGGTAACGAACCTGTTGGCGTTAACGATTTTATAAAACTGCTGCAATCAAAAGCTGGCGCTATTGCCGGCAAGCAATGGCTGTTGTATGATTTGCGGCAAACCGTTGATGAAGAGTTTGCGCAGTAGCAGCCGGCAATATAAAGTTGAGAAAGCGGCCCGTCAAATCAACTAAATGCACCATGCTGTTAAACAAAAACCGTAATTTAGTGTCCTCAAAAAAAGGGGATACTTTTTTATGCTTCAGAAGCTAACCATCAATAATTACGCGCTTATAGATAACCTCGAGATCAGTTTTGATAAGGGGCTAAACATACTTACCGGCGAAACCGGTGCCGGTAAATCTATTATTTTAGGGGCTCTGTCACTTATACTGGGGCAACGTGCCGAAAGCCGTTACTTTTTTAACCAGCAAAAAAAATGTGTAATAGAGGGCTCATTCAGGATAGAGGGTTTTCATCTAAAATCGTTTTTTGAAGACTATGACCTCGACCATGAGGACGAAACCGTACTACGCCGCGAGATCTCCAGCGATGGTAAATCGCGTTCGTTTATTAACGACACGCCCGTTAACCTAACCACGCTTAAACAGTTTGGCGAAAAGCTGATAGATATCCACTCGCAACACGCCACGCAAGAAATTAACGACCCTGATTTTCAGCTTCTGGTGGTAGATGGCGTTGCCGGTCACCACGAGTTGTTGGCCGATTACCAAAGCAAGTTTAAAGCGTACCGCAAATCGCTTATGCAACAGCAGCAGCTTATTGAGCAAAGCGACAAAGCCAAAGCCGACCTGGATTATTACCAGTTTCAGTTTGATGAACTGGATAAAGCCGGCATTGCCGCCGATGAGCAGGAGGGGCTGGAAATAGAACTGGCCACCCTTAACAACGCCGAAGAAATAAAGCGTAACCTGTTAGGCGCTTTTTACCTGATGCAAGAGGGCGAAACATCGGCCCTGGTGCAGCTGAAAGATGCCGGCCAGCAATTAACCGCTATAGAAAAATATAACCCTGAAGTAGAGGGGCTACACGAGCGCCTTAAAAGTACGCTGATAGAACTAAAGGATATAGCTGCCGAAATAGAAACCATTGAGCAGCGCACGTTCACTAACGAGGCCCGCGCCGAAGAAGTAAATATCCGCCTGAGCCTGTTATACAACCTGCAAAAAAAACACCGCGTAAATACCAATGCCGAATTACTGGCGATACAGGAAGACCTATCCGAAAAGATAGCCCAGGCCGTATTTGGCGATGAGGCTGTAGAAAAACTGCAAAAGCAAATAGATACCGCCCGCAAAGAACTGGAGAAACTGGCAGGGCAGCTCTCGGCTAACCGTAAAAAAGCTATCCCGGTAATTATCAAAAAAGTACTGGCCAACCTTACCGAAATGGGTATGGGGAACTCGGCAATGGAGATAGAGCAGGTAGTCGGTAAGTTGGTAAGTCCAGAAGATAGTAAAGCAACATCTGCGGGCTTTCGGACTTCCGGACTTCCGGACCCTCTTTCGAAAAATGGTATTGATACTATCCGCTTTATGTTTTCGGCCAATAAGGGCCATGGGCTGGCAGATATGAGCAAGGTGGCGTCGGGCGGTGAGTTGAGCCGGTTGATGCTGAGTATTAAATCTATCATTGCAGAATACACTGCCCTGCCTACCATTATTTTTGATGAGATAGATACAGGTGTAAGCGGCGAAGTAGCCAACAAGGTAGGGCAGGTGATGGAGCGCTTATCCCAAAACCTACAGGTAATTACCATTACCCACCTGCCGCAAATTGCCGGCAAGGGCAAAAGCCACTACTTTGTTTACAAAGACAATACCGGCAGCACCACCTACACCCGCATGAAAAAGCTGGATGAGCAGGAGCGTGTATTAGAAATTGCCAAAATGCTCAGCGGCGACAAGCCCGGCGAAAGCGCCCTGCAAAATGCAAGGGAATTGTTGGGGATTTAACTATGAAAGCCTTACTGGTAATTGCTTTGTGTTTAACCTTTTATTGGCAGGCAAGTGCACAGTATATTTCTATTGATACGCCCCAATATAAAACAATACAAAAGGACACGATAAACATAAGGGGCCTGGTTTACGATGATGCGGGGCGGCCTGTGCCTAATTTGAGATTTTACTCTAAAAACAATCAACTGGTTTATTCCGGTTATCCTATTTACAGCCATACCGACAGAGAAGGAAGGTTTATATTAAATGGCGCTTTGTTTAATGATACCCTTAGCTTTTATTGGAATAAACCAATGCAGCTGGTGGTTAACGGAAGCCGTTATTTAGAGATCCACCTGCCGCCATTAATAGCAGAACGTGCTGTTGCTGATACAGTAAAAGTAGCCGCCAAAAGGACAACACTACGGTTGCCCGCAACATTTAAAGTAATAACCAACGCAAAAATTAATGATTGGTACGGGGTAGTGGGCGAGGGTAATATATATCTTGCAACATCGCCTCGTTTTGCAAAGTACATACAATCAAAAATAAATTATCCGCAAAGGGCTATTGAAAACAATATAGAAGGAGAGGTGCAGATAGTATTCACTGTAGCACAAAACGGAACTTTGGGGAAATTTAAAGTTATCCGCAGAATAGGGTATGGTTGCGAAGAAGAAGTGATAAACATTATGAAAAACAGCCCGCTCTGGAGGCCCGGCATTTTTAACGGTTATCCGTTGATCTCCACTTCATCGGTAACTGTTATGTTTAAGCTTACTGATAAATAAAGGTAAGTTTCTTAGCAATTTCTTGTCATTCTTGTAAAGGTTAGATAATTCGAGTTGGGGTATTTCTTCCTTGGAACAGCATGTTATACATTCTCCGCCAGGCTGCGTTAGTGATTGCAGCGGAAAACCCACAGCCTGCCGGGCTTGTGGTGGTGGAGGGCGAGGATTTGCAGCGGAAAGCACGGGCTGCAGGCAACGCCCGCATTAATTGGCTCGTAACAAGCAATCTAAAATCGTAATTCTAAAATCGTAAATAAAAATATACCTTTACCGCATTAATAAAACTAAATACAATGGCTTACAATTTATTAAAAGGTAAAAAAGGAATTATTTTCGGTGCGCTTAACGAGCAGTCTATCGCCTGGAAAGTGGCGCAGCGCTGCGTTGAAGAAGGTGCGGAAATAGTTTTAACCAATTCGCCGCTGGCACTACGCATGGGCGAACTGAATAAACTTGCAGAGGAATGTAATGCCCCTGTTATTCCGGCTGATGTTACCAGCAACGAGGATGTTACCAACCTGTTCACCAAAAGCATGGAGCATTTTGGCGGCGGTGTTGATTTTGTATTGCACTCGATAGGTATGAGCTTAAACGTGCGCAAAAACATCCATTATACCGAAAATAACTACGATTTTACCCACAAGGGATTAGATATATCTGCACTAAGCTTTCACCGTGTATTGCAGGTGGCCATGAAAATGGATGCTATAAACGAGTGGGGATCTGTACTGGCCCTTACTTACATTGCAGCCCAGCGTGTATTCCCGGATTATAACGACATGGCCGATAACAAGGCTTACCTGGAAAGCATTGCCCGTAACTTTGGTTACCAGTATGGTGTTAAAAAACACGTACGTATCAACACGGTATCGCAATCGCCAACCCGCACTACTGCCGGTAACGGTGTAAAAGGTTTCGATGGTTTTGTTAATTATGCTGAAAAAATGAGTCCGCTTGGTAATGCCGATGCTAACCAATGTGCCGATTACTGCGTAACCCTGTTTAGCGACCTAACCAAAATGGTTACCATGCAGAACCTGTTCCACGATGGTGGTTTCTCGTACACCGGCGTAACCCAGGCGGTGATAGAGCAGATGGAGAAATAAGAATTTGCCTCACTTAAATCCTCTCCAAAGGAGAGGACTTTAAAAGGAAAACCCTCTCCCCTGGAGAGGCAGAGTAAGGCTGGGTTGTTTCATCCCCGTTAATGACATAAAGTACATAAACAGAAAAGGCGTCCAAAATCGGCGCCTTTTCTGTTTATGTAAATTTATTAACTCGCTTGCGTATTAGTTAGAATCGATCAGCACGATCTTCACTGTTGAGCCCGCCGGCCTTGGCGTAATCGAATTGCCATCGTAAGATTGCGCATACAGGGTTAAGGTGCCACGCTCGTGGATATAACTGTAGCTTACACCGTTAAATACTTCGGGGATTTGCTCGTAAACATCGTTACTAAAGGTAGAGAGGTAAACCAATACACCGCCGATGTGGTTAGAATAATCGTCCAATTCGGGTACGTTAAGTGCCTGCGACCATGTTTTGCCGCCGTCTGCGCTGGTCCAGCCGGAGCTGTTAGCGTTCTTAAAAACAGTGATGTTGTTGTTAGGTGCAACGGTAGTTTCTTTCTGGCAGGAAGATGCTGTCAACACTACGATTGCCAGGCATAAAATAGATAGTAGTTTTTTCATATTATGTTGTGATATGGTGGTAGGAGTTAAATTTTGCAAAAAGGTTTAAATACACTTAACAATTAGTTATTTTTATTTTCCATGAAATACTATCTGCTGCTTATTTTACTGCTACCCTTAACCTGCCTTGCACAAATTAGCATAACCGGTAAGGTTACCAATGCCATTGATAATAAACCTATTGCCAGTGCAAGCGTATTCCTGAGCAATGCTACTGTTGGTGATAAAACCACCGAAGCGGGTAGCTTTACGCTCAATTATGTAAAGCAAGGCCAATACGAACTGGTGGTATCTGTTGTTGGTTATGAGGCTTACAAACAAACTATTATGGCTGGTAACGATGATATAGCGCTGCTCGAAATAAAGTTACTGCCTAAAACAATGATGCTGAATGAGGTGAAAGTGCGCCCGCAGTTTGATAGGGAAAAGTATCTGGCGGAGTTTAAAAGGCAGTTCTTGGGCCAATCGGATATGGCGGCGCAGTGCACAATACTTAACCCGGAGATTATAAATATAGATTATGATCCGGATACCAAACAGTTAACCGCCAGTACCGACGACTTTTTAGAGATAGAGAACAAGGCATTAGGCTACAGTATTAAATATTTTCTGTATAAATTCATAAAGGATGATAAAATCCGCAGGGTATACTATGAAGGTGCAGCGTTGTTTACTGCTATGGATGGCACCCCATCGCAGACGCGCCGGTGGAAGAAACGCCGCTATGCCGCTTATGAAGGATCGGGCATGCAATTCTTTAGGGATGTGATAGCCAACCGGGTTGATAGTAACTTTGTGATTATAAAAATGGCTGCCTTACCACATGGCGACAGGGATACATTAAAAAGGGATACCTTAACAACGCCCGATTTTGTACACCGTACAGACAGGCCTGGTATGTTTGCCATTGGTTTTGACAAAAATATTTACGTATGGTATGCGCCTGTACAACCGGGCAAAACTGTAAACCCTAAAAAGCGCCGCGGCGATATGGTAGGTAAATTAACCTTACTGGATAAGTATATATTTTTTGATAACAACGGAACCATTGTTAACCCTGAGAGTGCTGTGTTTGATTACAGGTGGGGGGCCAGCCGCGTTACCGAAATGCTGCCGGTAGATTATGAACCTGAGATAGAAAAGTAGTGTGGGCTATTACTAATACTAACCTACTGCTCACCGATTTTAATAGATTCACTTAATAGCCATTTATTACCGCTGTTTTTAAAGAAGCAAACTACAGGCATACTATCATTTGGCCTGATGATGAAAACATAGGAGCAAAACGCATATTTGCCGTCGTTTGAAATAATTACAGGAGAAAGCAGCAGGGTAGCCGCACCTTTCTGATCTGTTAGCTTTACATGGCGTAGCTTTATCGCGCTAAGGTCCAGGTCAAACACAAGGTCTTTTATATTTTTCTTTTTGATCTTATTTAAAAACTGCCTGAATTGCCGTTCGAGATGAAAGGCACTTGTATCACGCAGGTAATAATTGGGGTGTTTAAAATTGAGATCCTTTATAATATCGGCGGTAATTGTGTGGTAGATGGTTATGTTCTTTTGTACGGGTAGTTCCCCGTCTATCTTCTTTAATATGGCAGTGTAAACAGGCTTAATAGCGCTGCCGATTTGAGATATAGCATTAAATGATGTGGCCGATAATGCAAGGATGAAGAGGATTTTAAATACGGTGTATTTTTTATTCATTGGTTAAAAAGTTTAAAAAGTGGCAAGGTACAATTTCTATTCAGCAAAAAAGCCCGCTTACTTGCGTAAACGGGCTTGTAATATTGGTAAGCGTTAAGCTTATTTTTGTTCTTCTTCTTCAGGCTTTTTGTTTTCGCCTTTGTTTTTGTCGAGGATTTTCACCTGGTCGGCTTCTTTGTCGTAATCCACTTCCATGGTATCACCTTCAGTCAATTCACCTTTCAGGATCTCTTCAGCAATCGGGTCTTCCAGGTATTTCTGGATGGCTCGTTTCAACGGACGGGCGCCAAATTGCGAATCGTAACCCTTCTCTGCAATAAACTCTTTAGCGGCAAGCGTAAGCTCAATTTTGTAACCAAGGCTGTTCACCCTGCCAAATAAGGCTGCTAACTCAATATCAATAATCTTGAAGATATCTTCTTTGTTAAGAGAGTTGAACACAATAACATCGTCGATACGGTTTAAGAACTCAGGGGCGAAAGCACGTTTTAAAGCGTTTTCTATTACACCGCGTGAGTGTGAATCTGCCTGAGTTGTTTTGGCTGCAGTTGTGAAACCAACACCCTGGCCGAAATCTTTCAACTGGCGTGCGCCAATGTTAGAAGTCATGATGATGATGGTGTTTCTAAAATCAACCTTACGGCCCAATGAATCAGTCAGCTGGCCTTCATCCAATACCTGCAGTAATATGTTAAATACATCAGGGTGAGCTTTCTCAATCTCATCCAGTAATACTACAGCATATGGTTTACGGCGTACCTTTTCGGTTAACTGTCCGCCTTCTTCGTAACCTACGTAGCCCGGAGGCGCGCCCACTAAACGTGATACTGCGAATTTCTCCATGTACTCGCTCATGTCAATTTGTATCAGGGCGTCTTCGGTATCAAACATAAAACGGGCAAGCTCTTTAGCAAGCTCGGTTTTACCAACACCGGTAGGGCCCAGGAATATGAACGAGCCGATTGGCTTTTTAGGGTCTTTTAACCCTGCACGTGTACGCTGGATAGCGCGGGTTAATTTTTTGATAGCATCATTCTGGCCGATAATCTTGTTGCCAATGGTTTCACCCATGTTTAACAATTTCAAGCTGTCGGCCTGGCCAACACGCTGTACCGGGATGCCGGTCATCATGGCAACCACTTCGGCAACGTTATCTTCAGATACGGTATAGCGTTTAGATTTTGTTTCGGCTTCCCAAAGCGTTTTAGCCTGATCAAGCTCCTCTAACAGGTGCTTCTCGGTATCGCGCAATTTGGCAGCTTCTTCATATTTCTGGCTGCGTACAACCTTGTTCTTTTCAATTTTAATCTGCTCAATCTTCTGCTCAATATCCAAAATGGTTTGCGGCACATGGATATTGGTTAAGTGAACGCGTGAGCCTGATTCGTCCAGCGCGTCGATAGCCTTATCCGGTAAAAATCTGTCGGTAATGTAGCGGGTAGTTAAGGTAACGCAGGCGTTGATAGCTTCCGGGGTGTAAGTAACACCGTGGTGCTCTTCGTATTTTTCTTTGATGCGGTTCAGGATCTCGATAGTTTCATCCGGTGTGGCAGGTTCTACCATTACCTTCTGGAAACGACGATCCAAAGCGCCATCTTTCTCGATGTACTGGCGGTACTCATCTAACGTAGTAGCACCGATACATTGGATCTCTCCGCGGGCCAAAGCCGGTTTAAACATGTTAGATGCATCAAGGGAGCCGGAGGCACCGCCTGCACCAACAATGGTGTGTATCTCATCAATAAACAGGATCACATCCGGAGATTTTTCCAGTTCGTTCATTACCGCTTTCATACGCTCTTCAAATTGGCCGCGGTATTTGGTACCGGCTACCAGTGAGGCAAGGTCTAAAGTAACTACGCGTTTGTTAAACAATACGCGTGATACTTTGCGCTGTACAATGCGTAAGGCCAAACCTTCGGCAATAGCGCTTTTACCAACACCCGGTTCGCCAATAAGGATAGGGTTGTTCTTTTTACGGCGGGATAAGATCTGCGATACACGCTCAATCTCTTTTTCGCGGCCTACGATAGGGTCAAGCTTGCCTTCTTCGGCAGCCTTGGTTAAATCGCGGCCAAAATTATCCAGCACCGGGGTTTTAGATTTGATATCTGATACCTTTTTAGGCTGGGTGAAATTGTCGTCTTCTTTAAAATCGTCGTCGCCGCCGGTAGATGATCCCGGCATTTCGTCAGTTACATCATTTTTATGCGATTCTACTTCGCTTTTAAACACTTCGTAGTTAACGTTGAATTGCATCAGTATCTGCGAAGCAATATTGTCTTCATCGCGCAGGATAGAAAGCAGCAAATGCTCGGTACCTATCACATCGCTTTTGAAAATTTTAGCTTCCAGGTAAGTGATCTTTAATACTTTTTCGGCCTGTTTGGTTAACGGGATACTGCCAATATGTACGTTGGTGCCAATGGTGCCTTTTACAGCATCTTCAACAGCACGGCGCAGCTTAGCGGTGTCAACAGTTAGGCCTTTTAATAGTTTAATTGCCACGCCATCTCCGTCACGGATAAGGCCAAGCAAAAGGTGTTCTGTTCCAATATAATCGTGGCCAAGGCGCAACGCCTCCTCCCTGCTGTACTGTATCACATCTTTAACCCGTGGCGAAAATTTAGCTTCCATATATACCTTTCTGATTATAATCGTCCTAATCTATAAAATTGTTTTATTACTCAAGCCGATTGCTTTAAGATTTATCAACAATGTTGCCAACTTTTTCCCTTCACTATAAACAGACAATTTAATGATATACCGGCTGTTTAAATGAAATTAAAATAGAGAGCCCTTTATTTTTAAAACCGCTGAATCGGCTGATTATTACTATAAATACGACAAATATTATATACTCTGATTTGATTTTGCCGATTTAGTTTAACTTTTATTTGAATAAGCCCTGGTTTTAATAATAACAGGGCAAATAGTCATTCTATGGCTGACAATACGGCATAGCGGTGGTTACGCGAGCATGTATTGGTCTGTCGATAGCAAACCAAACGATTTGCATTGTAATATACAAGTTATTGGATGAATTTAAAATGAAAATTGTTTTAGAACTACAATTAGAATGAACTGAATGCTACGTAAAGACGCAATACTTTGCGTCTTTACGTAGCAATATTTTTTTAAAAATAGGCTTCATTAGGTTTGTATCCAAATCTTATTTACAAGATATTTGACATCTCATACATCATAAACCAATTCTAATGGCTGACGAAAAGATTATTTTTTCTATGGCTGGGGTAAGCAAAGTTTATCCCCCGCAAAAAACAGTATTGAAGAACATCTACCTGTCGTTTTTTTACGGCGCAAAAATTGGCGTTATCGGTTTAAACGGTTCGGGTAAATCGTCGCTGCTGAAGATTATTGCCGGTATCGACAAAACAAATATAGGTGAAGTGGTTTTCTCCCCGGGTTATACCGTTGGCTACCTGAGCCAGGAGCCCGAGCTCGACCCCACCAAAACCGTTAAAGAAATTGTGGAAGAAGGTGTTGCCGCTACCACTGCATTATTAAAGGAGTACGAAGAGATCAACGAAAAATTCGGGCTCGAAGAATACTACGGCGATGCCGATAAAATGGATAAGCTGATGGCCCGCCAGGGCGAACTGCAGGATCAGATAGACGCGGTGAACGCCTGGGAACTGGATACTAAACTGGAGCGCGCCATGGATGCCCTGCGATGCCCCGAGCCGGATGCCAAAATTTCGGTACTATCGGGTGGTGAGCGCCGCCGCGTGGCTTTATGCCGTTTGCTGCTGCAGGAACCGGATGTGCTTTTACTGGATGAGCCTACCAACCACCTGGATGCCGAATCTATCGACTGGCTGGAACAACACCTTAAACAATATAAAGGTACTGTAATTGCGGTAACGCACGACAGGTATTTCCTGGATAACGTTGCCGGCTGGATCCTAGAGCTCGACCGTGGCGAAGGTTTACCATGGAAGGGGAATTATTCCTCATGGCTGGATCAGAAATCTAAACGCCTGGCCCAGGAAGAAAAAGGCGAGAGCAAACGCCAGAAAATTTTGGAACGCGAGCTGGAATGGGTACGCATGGGCGCCAAAGGCCGTCATGCCAAATCAAAAGCACGTTTATCCAACTACGACAAATTAGCCTCCGAAGAAACAAAGGACAGGGAAGAAAAACTGGAGCTGTTCATCCCGCCGGGCCCGCGTTTGGGTAATATCGTTATCGAAGCTAATAACGTTACTAAGGCTTACGGTGATAAGGTATTGTTCGAAAATCTTACCTTCTCGTTACCGCCTGCCGGTATCGTGGGTATCATAGGCCCCAACGGTGCGGGTAAAACAACTTTGTTCCGCTTAATAACCGGACAGGATCAGCCGGATGCCGGTACCTTCCGCGTAGGTGAAACGGTTGCTTTAGGTTATGTTGACCAGATGCACGACGACCTTGACCCCAACAAATCTGTTTGGGAAAACGTAACCGGCGGCCTGGAAACTATTATGGTGGGTAACCGCCCGCTTAACTCGCGTGCTTACGTATCGCGCTTTAACTTTAACGGTGCCGATCAGCAGAAAAAAGTTGGTGTACTATCGGGCGGTGAGCGTAACCGCGTGCACTTATCCATTACACTGAAAAAAGGATCCAACGTGTTACTGCTGGATGAGCCTACCAACGATATCGACGTAAATACGCTGCGTGCATTGGAAGAAGCCCTGGAAAACTTTGGCGGCTGCGCGGTTATCATCAGCCACGACCGCTGGTTTCTGGACAGGATCTGTACCCACATCCTGGCATTTGAAGGCAACTCACAAGTATACTTCTTTGAAGGTAACTACAGCGATTACGAGGAGAACCGCAAAAAACGACTTGGCGATATTGACCCTAAGAGGATCAGATATAAGAAACTGGTAGGGTAGTTGGTTAGAATCAAGAAGTAAGAGGTTAGAATCAAGAGATAAGAGCCAAGAGACAAGAACAGGAAAGGGCTTTGGCGTACGCCAAAGCCCTTTTTACTCACTACTGCTGCGTCATCACGATGCTTAACCTACTGCGAAGCCCACGCGCGTGATAAGAGCATTGGCGGGCTGTGGCAATCTCATTACTAAGTATAGAAGCATTGCTCCTCGCCAGTCTTAAGTAGTTATTATGCCTTTAATAACGCCGGATACCTTTTCCTGTAAACCTTGTACAGCATAAACAGCCCAACCCCGGCCAGTACAAACACCCATAGGTTAGCTAAGCCGAGTATCAGTTCGGTAAACATAAACCAGCCGTTTGCGAAGGCCATCAGCAGGCGTTTAAAGAAAGGCAGCTGGTAGGCCGAAGGATCGTCGTTCGCTATCATCTCTTTAACAATGGTGTTGCTTTGGTAAAAGTTGAGGCTGATTGTGCTGTATTTTACAGCGGCATCTATCCGGCGATTGTTTATCTGGCCGTCAACCAGGTCGTCTTTTAACCAAAGCACTTTTTGCGGATCTTTTATGACAACCTTGCCGGCCTTTTGCTGGGCAACCAGTTCTGCCCGGCTTTGGATTTTCAATTTGTCTGACAGGTAATCTAACGACAGATCCGCAATATCCATCTGCCTCGCGGTAAGGTATATGCCCAGGTGGCTCACGTGGTTCATAAAATCTTCCAGCTTTTCGCTCGGGATCCTCACCGTCATATCGGCATTGGTGTTAAATGCCGATACACGCATTAACGAATCGTCGCTGATGCGGATATCCTGGCTGTTCTCAATATTGGCAGCCATTTGGTGGTGCATTACCATACCGCCATATTTGCCGGTAAGCATGGCAATGGTGTCGCCGGTTTGCTGTACATTTTTTACCTTGAAGCGGATATCGGCGCTCTTTACCAGTTTGGTTTCAACTGTTGCTGTGCTATCTTCCATAGCACTGGTAGAATCTGCCAGTGCCCTTTTATCAGCGCTGACTACCTCATAATCTGTACGCATTTTCCCCTTGCAAGCTGCCAGCAAAGCCATGCCGGCAAGTGCTGCGATGATAATTTTTGTTTTCATGATCTTTTAGGATTGGTTTAGTATTGATACTATTCATCAAACAATAGTAACCCAAGGGCAGGTTGATATTCAAAATGTTACAATCGGGGAGGAGAGACAAGAAATAAGAATCAAGAGACAAGACAAAAGCCGCTCTTGTTCAGAGCGGCCTGATGCGAAGCCTGAAAGTTACTTTGCCGGCTTAGGGTATTTCTCTTTCAGGAATTTCAGTATCTGTGGGAAAAACTCCTCAAAGTTTTTATACTTATTGCTGTTGACATATTTCTCCAGAATAAATGGCGTTAGGTCTTCCACGTAGATAAAATCGCTCATTACTTCTTTAGCCATCTGGCGCTTGTAAAGGCGCTCGGGGCGGTGCTGTTTGTACAGGGCAGCCGTTACAGAACGTACAATGTTTTCATCTAAACAATACCGCCAATTGCTGATGCTATTGCGTTTCATGCCATCATCGTCCTTATTAAACAGGTAATCCATAGCGTCAATTTCTTTTTGGTATTTGGTCAGCAGGCCATTAATGTAAACATGACTGCCTTCGTGCCAAACCAGGTTCTCAAAGCCCTTAAATTCAAAAACCGGGTCGTTCTCCGGTTTGCCGTTACCGATGAAGTAGCCGGTATTGTATACCAGCAGATCAGAAAATTGCGGGTTGAGGGTTTTGGTCATGATAGCGTGCGAACCCCAGCTGTTCAGCGGGTCGATACAGATGTACCATTTGGCATCGGCGTTAAAACGGTAAAAATCCTGCAGGTTTTTAATGTATTGTACCGAATCCAGCTTGTGTTTCATCTCATTGCCCCATGCGGTGTAGCGGGGGAGATGGGCTTGGTAAAAATCCCAGAATTTGGTATCGTTAAAAAAGTCGCGGCACAGTCTGATGTATTCCAGCGTATTTTCTTTCCCATAGTATTTGTACCAACTCAGTTCGGCAGGCTCGTAAATTTTAATGTTGGGGAAATCGCTCATACACCAGCCCAGTTCAACCAAGTCTGTATAAGTTTTCTCAAACGATGCCACCTTTTTTATAGCCGGATGATCTTTAAACTTGCCGAAGTATTCCAGCGCCTCTTTACTGTAGGCCGATGGGTTTGGCTGTGGATATTTATCAGCCAGGATCTGTATAATGGTAAACAGTTCAACGCCCGGATGAACTTTTACGGTGAGCTTGTCCTGGCAAATGGCAAACAGCGGTAGCAGGAACAGCAGGGTGATAGTAATTGATCTTTTCATTTGTTTTGCGTGATTGATTTGCACAATTATCCGCAGACGCATTTACTGCCACAATTACACTTGACCAACCGGGGTTAATTATTGATGAACCCTTAAACCACGGCATTGCAGGTTCATCAGCCGGATACAGGGGTTCGTCACCAACAATAAAGCCTTTGTATATTGAAGTTTAAAAGCCCGGCGCATCCTTATATATTTACCCGATGAAGAAAAAGTATGTTATACTTTTACATATTACTTTTTGGCTGCTGTACATTGGCAGTAACTCGTATACAAAATATAACGCGGGTATTTTTTTTACAGGTAAAGAAGCCGCACCAGGTTTTGCGCTTTATTTAAAATACCTGTTAATAGAGGTTGGTTATGCGCTTACCATGATGAGCTGTTTTTATGGCAGCTACCTTTTTATAGCCCCGCAGCTGTTTGTGTATAAGAGGTATATCAGGGCGGTGTTGCTCAGCCTTCTTAGTGTTGCTTTTGTATGCGGGTTGCGTTATGCACTGGAGTATAGTTTCCTGCTGCCGGTGTTGGGTTTTGATAATTACCGCGGCCACCCGTGGCCTTTGCAGCGTTATGTAAGTAATGTGTTCTTTTATTATTTCCCCAGTTACTTTATGTACGGCATTATGTACTTTTTTGCCGAGAACTGGTATAAGAACAACCGCCGCCACCAGGAACTGCAAAAGGAAAAGCTGAGCACCGAACTGGCTTTCCTGCGATCGCAGGTGAACCCACATTTTTTGTTCAATACCATTAATGATATCTATTCGCTTACCTACCAAAAATCTGAGCAGGCGCCAGAGGCATTGCTCAAGCTGTCGGCGATATTGCGGTATATGCTGCGCGATGGCAACGAAGATTTTATGCCACTCAACCGTGAAGCTGAGTACCTGGAAAACGTAGCCGAATTACAGCGCATAGGTGCCAAAGGCGGCGCTTATGTTAATTTTGTGCAGGAGGGGCATATTGGTACGCAGTCCATTGCATCGCTGTTGTTTATTGCTTTTGTAGAGAACGCATTTAAACACGGCGTGCTAAACGATGCCGGCAACCCGGTAGAAATTTATCTGCATGCCGATAACATGGGCATTGTTTTTAACGTGCGAAATAAAAAGAACCACAGCCTGAAGGACAATACGGGCGGCATAGGCCTCAGCAATGTGCAGCGGCGCCTGCAATTGATCTACCCTGAGAAACACGAACTTGTGATAAAGAACGGAACTGATTTTTATGAAGTGAACTTAATTTTGAAAGCCAACTGATGCGCCTTAAATGCCTTGTAATTGATGATAAGCCGCTTGCGATTGACATACTGGCGGATTATATCGGGAAGATCCCTTTCCTGGAACTCGCAGCTACTACCACCAACCCGGTAGAAGGCCTTAACATTATCCGCAACCAACAGATCGACCTGATATTCCTGGATATCCAGATGCCGGAACTTAACGGATTGCAAATTATTAAAATAGCAGGCAAGCAAAGTAAGGTAATTTTAACCACGGCCTACACAGAGTATGCGTTGGATGGCTATGATCACGATGTGATAGATTACCTGCTTAAACCCATCGCGTTCGACAGGTTTTACCGCGCCGCGCAAAAGGCTTTACAGATATTCACCCCATCAGATCCCGTTAAAGCTGTACCCTTTATTACAGAGAATCCGCAACGGCAAAATACAGCCGCTTACCTGTTCGTGAAAACCGAGCACCGCATCCAACGGGTAAACCTGGATGATATTTTATATATAGAAGGGCTGCAGAACTACATTAGCATGCAAACCCCAAGGGAACGTATACTGAGCCTGCAAACCCTAAAACGGATTGAAGAGCAGCTGCCCGTTACCGATTTTTTTCGGGTGCATAAATCCTTCATTGTGGCGTTAAAACATATTACCTACATCGAACGCAGCCGCATTTTCATAGGCGAAACCATTATCCCGGTGGGGGATAGCTACCGTGATGGGTTTTATAAACTGATAGATAAGAGTTAAGTTAAAAGTTAAAAGTTGAAAGTAAAAAGTGAAGAGCATTGTGAGTGATTTGATTACTCAATTAACACCTTCGGAGGTTAAGACTTTAAACTTTTCACTTTAAACTTTTGACTTAAATCTCAGGGCAATTATCCTTCCTGCGGGTATCTACAATATAGATGATCTTCCAGCCGGCAGCGGTTTTCATCAGCTGGAAAAAGTTAACCCCGCAGTGGCTGAAGGTTTGGCCGAGGTAGAATTTATAGTGCGTCCAAACGCTGGCGAGGGCGCCGTCTATCTCTATATCTCCCCAGGTGATGCGTTCGTCATACACTTCTTTGTGGGGTGTGCCTACCTTTTTTACAAAGTCGCCGGGTTTTTCGGTAAGCAGTGCAATGCTGCCGTCCTTTTTATTGGCAACGCTTTGCAGCACCATATCTTTATGAAAAGCATTGCGCAGCATGGTGCTATCGCCCTTTCGCATGCCATCAAATAAAGTGTTAATGGTTTTCTTAATATCGTCCTTATCGGTTTGGCAAAAAGCCGGAATAGACAGGAAGGCTAAAATGGTGATGAGCAGAAGTTTCTTCATGATTGGTTCGTTTACGGCACAATTTAAATAAAAGTTTTTTATGTAAGTTGTAAGTATCACAATCCCTTTGTTTGCCTCTTCTTAAAATAATACACACCTACTAAACCCAGCGCTGCGCCGATGCCTGCTGCTATGGCTGTTGGCAGGCTATGTTTGAAATCTTCCTTAAATATTAAAGTCAGGATGGTTAAACAGATCACACCGGTAAGTACGGCAGCTAAAGTAAGTAATGCAATGGCTCTCATTTGTGTGGTTTAATTCTTTATTCAGGGGTTGTCTGCAGTTATTAATGGCTGTAAATTACTGATAAAAAATAAAAAAGCCCTGCATTACTGCAAGGCTTTGTAAATATCATTGTGCGGGCACAATAGGTTACGACATCTTTAGTTTCTTTTGGATATCAGCTACGTAGCCTTTAAATTTTTTATCGGTATCAATCAGGTCTTCTACTGTTTGGCAGGCGTAGATAACGGTTGAGTGATCTCTGCCGCCGAAGAAGCTGCCTATTGATTTTAATGAGCTTTTGGTGTGTGCCTTAGCAAGGTACATCGAGATCTGACGGGCCTGTACAATCTCGCGCTTGCGGGTTTGCGATTTTACCATATCAATAGGTACTTCAAAGTACTCGCAAACCAAGCTCTGGATGTATTCCATAGAAATTTCCTTGGCAGAATTTTTTACAAAATTCTTCAGCATCTGCTTAGCCAGGTTCAGGTCAATCTCTTTACGGTTTAAGGTAGATTGTGCTAACAGAGATACCATAGCACCTTCCAGCTCACGTACGTTGTTATCAATGTTGTGGGCAACATATTCAACCACATCGTTAGATAGTTCGATACCATCCTGGTAGATCTTATTCTTCAGGATAGCCATACGGGTTTCCAGATCAGGGATCTGCAGATCGGCAGAAAGCCCCCATTTAAAACGGGATAGCAAGCGCTCTTCTAAACCGGCCAGGTCCTTAGGCGCTTTATCTGATGTAATGATCAGTTGCTTGCCGCTTTGGTGCAGGTGGTTAAAGATGTGGAAGAAGAAATCCTGTGTTTTTTCTTTACCGGCAAAGTTGTGCACATCATCCATAATGAGTACATCTATAGCCTGGTAAAAATTCACAAAATCGTTAATGTTATTATGCTTCAATGCATCTACAAACTGCTGGGTAAATTTTTCGCAGCTTACGTAAAGTACCAGTTTATCGGGCAGGGTTTGTTTAATTTCGTTACCAATGGCTTGTGCCAGGTGGGTTTTACCTAAGCCTACGCCACCGTATATCATCAGTGGGTTAAATGAGGTGCCGCCCGGTTTGGCAGCAACAGCATAACCGGCAGAACGGGCCAAGCGGTTACAGTCACCTTCAACAAAATTTTCGAAGGTGTAGTTACGGTTAAGCTGTGGGTCTACATTCAGTTTTTTCAAGCCCGGTATAACAAAAGGATTTTTAATGTCCTTGTTAATAGAGATAGGGATCGGCATCGATTGTCTTTTAGATTCAGCGCCGTTACCATTAGAAGGCATGTTGGTAGTGTATGGCTTTGCAGATGATTGCTCAACCACAATGTTATACTCCAGCCTTCCTTCGTCTCCCAATTGTTTTTTAATTGTTTTACGCAGCAAGCCTACATAATGTTCTTCAAGCCATTCGTAAAAGAATAAACTTGGTACCTGTATGGTTAATACACTCCCTTCCATCCTTAAGGCTTTTATCGGCTCAAACCAGGTTTTAAAGCTCTGGGCCGGTATGTTGTCTTTAATGATCTGAAGGCAGCTATTCCAAACGCTAGTACAAGTTTTTTCCATAGTAGATAGTAGTAATTCTTTGATTTTCAGTCGTCCAGCAACCGGCTTTTTATGCCGTTTCGGAACATCAAATGTTCATAAAAAAAGCGGATTAAAAAATATATTTTCTCTTTTTTTGTTAATTAAATTTCTTCAAAACGGGCCTTTTTTTTGTGTTAGTTTCATATAAAATGTTATCTTTCGCATACGAGAACGCATTATGTGCTAATACACAGTAGTATTGGCCTTTTAGCAGTTGCAACAATTAATGTGTTGATAAAATGCATACACACAAAAGTTTTAAACACTCCATAAAGCCGCCCAAAAACCAGGCAACGTTTACCGGCAATGTTTTTTAGTACTCCCCGAAAATATTTCTTAGTGTATCTGCTATTTCGCCCAAGGTGGCATAGCATTCAACAGCGGTTAAAATATACGGCATAAGGTTTTCACTCCCCCGGGCGGCAACAGTTAGTTGTTGCAAAGCCGCATTTACCTCTGCGTTGTTTCGTTGTTGTTTTAAACGTAAAAGCTTCTCTGTTTGTTTGCGCCGGATGGAATCATTTACACGAAAAATATTATCTGCCGCTTGCTCAGGCTGAATAAATTTATTTACGCCCACCAGCACCCGTTCGCCGCTCTCAATATCGTTTTGATACTGGTAGGCGGCCGCCGCAATTTCCTGCTGAATGTAGTCGTTCTCTATGGCTTTAACTGAGCCACCCATGGCATCTATCTTATCAATATAAACCTGGGCGGCGGCTTCAACCTGGTTAGTGAGCTCTTCTACGAAGTACGAGCCGGCCAGCGGGTCTACCGTATCGGTGGCGCCGCTTTCAAAGGCAATGATCTGTTGGGTACGCAGGGCTATCTTGGCTGCTGCCTCGGTGGGTAGGGAGAGCGCCTCGTCGTAACCATTGGTGTGGAGCGATTGTGTGCCGCCCAGTACCGCCGCCATGGCCTGCATGCTTACCCGCACAATATTGTTCATGGGCTGCTGCGCGGTTAGGGTAGAGCCGCCCGTTTGGGTATGAAAGCGCAGCTTTTGCGCGCCTGTATCTGTAGCGCCCAGTTCTTTGGTAATGTGTGCCCACATGCGCCTTGCTGCCCTAAATTTAGCTATCTCCTCAAAAAAATCATTATGGCAGTTAAAAAAGAAGGAGAGGCGCTTGGCAAAAACGTTTATATCCAGCCCTTTTTCCAGCGCGGCTTTTAAATAGGTTTTGCCGTTGGCGAGGGTAAAGGCCAGTTCCTGCACGGCGGTTGAACCTGCCTCGCGAATGTGGTAGCCTGAGATGGAGATGGTATTCCATTTGGGTACCTCTTTGCTGCAGTATTCAAAAATATCGGTAATGAGCCGCATAGATGGCTCAGGGGGGTAAATATAGGTGCCCCTTGCCGCGTATTCTTTTAAGATATCGTTTTGAATGGTGCCCGAAATCTGTTTAAGATCAGCTCCTTGTTTTTTGGCTAAGGCGATGTACATGGCCAGCAGGATGGAAGCAGTGGCGTTGATGGTCATGCTGGTGGTGATGTTCTTCAGCTCGATGCCATCGAACAGAATTTCTATATCTTCCAGAGAATCTATCGCTACACCTACTTTGCCTACCTCGCCTTCGGACAGTTCGTGGTCGCTGTCGTAACCTATTTGAGTTGGCAGGTCGAAAGCTACAGAGAGGCCCATTGTACCCTGGCCGAGCAGGTAATGGTAACGTTTATTACTTTCTTCGGCGGTGGAGAAGCCGGCGTACTGGCGCATAGTCCAGGGTTTGCCGCGGTACATATCTTTTTGGATGCCTCGGGTGTAGGGGAATTCGCCGGGCAGTTCAGCCATGCCAGATGGTTTGGTATAAACCTCTTTTACCTCGATGCCCGAGCCGTTGATGATCTTCTTTTCTGCCATAACCTAAGTTTAAAACAGGTCTTCCAAGTCCTGCCGGATCAGGTTAATGGCAATTTCATACGGGTCTTCTTCCAGCTTGCTTAAGTGGTTCAGGGTAATGCGGCCCAGGTCAAGCCCGGTTGCATTTTCTGGCAATGCCTTAACAGCACTGTTCACCACGTTAAGGGTATCATCTTTTACACGTTTGATAACTGCCCAGGCACGGCTGCTTACATAAATTTGCTGCGTTACATTATGCTGATACTCGTTACGGATCTCGTTCACAATAACGGCATGCAGTTCGGCGGCGGAAAGGCCATTGCCGCTAAGGCGGATAAGCATGTTAGCAGGGTTCACCCTTTCTACAAGAAGTACCATCCGCTCGTAAGCCTGCAGGCGCAGTGGAAGGGTTTGGGTGCTCAGCGCTTTCTTTAGTTCCAGTATCTGCAGGTTAGATGATTTATCTAAGTAAGGTTTTATGAGATAAAAGGCAATATACACCACGCCAATACCGGCAACAGTATATTTTAATACATCAATTAGTAAGCTATAAAATACCATGGTTTTAATGTTAGGCAGAGGTCATAAATAAAACGACCGCAACAAAAATCCGCATTTTACCTTATATTTGTATAGATAATTAAAAATTAAGATGAGCGCGATTGTTGAAACCCTAACCGCACCAGTTACATTTACCAACGGTGCCGTAAAAGAACTTTATAAATTAAGAGACCAGCAAGAACTAAGCGATGATTTTGGCCTGCGCATTGGCGTTGAAGGCGGTGGCTGCTCGGGTATGAGCTACGTTTTAGGCTTCGACCAAAAGAAAGATGGCGACCAGGAATTTTTAATTGAAGGCCTGGTAGTTTATATGCACAAAGCGCACGGTTTATACCTTGCCGGTATGCAGATAGATTTTCAGGATGGTTTAAATGCCCGCGGGTTTACCTTTAACAACCCCAATGCTGCCAGCACCTGCGGTTGCGGAACTTCGTTCTCTGTATAATTACAATTTAAGATATTTTAAAAGGCTCGCTTTTTGTGGCCGTTGCGCAACCCGGCTTTAAATGGCTGAATAATTCAATTTGCACAGCAAATGGTTATTCAGCCATTTTTTTTAAGGATGATTTTGAAAGAGCTTATTAGGGTTTCTATCTTTTTGATCCAAGCCAATGATCTGTCCTTAA